>Ga0136601_1000520_pt1 | contig 16273 bp, 21 predicted proteins | sample AntRauMFilla2699_FD_181020 | JGI IMG/M metagenome (GOLD analysis project Ga0136601, IMG submission 181020) | Saline lake microbial communities from Rauer Islands, Antarctica - Metagenome Filla 2 #699 | ecosystem: Environmental > Aquatic > Non-marine Saline and Alkaline > Saline | place... | reverse complement strand
TTATTGGAAGGCTGCTAAAGAAGCCTGCATCTGCTTTAGAGTCTCAGTAATCTGAGACAATGAAATTGCATGAGTAGCTGTGGTCTTTGGTTGTGGTGTAGGAGCTGGCAGAGAACCTTCAACTTTCCACTTCCCATCAGTACCACAAACGTAGTAGGCATCCATAACATCTTTAGTCATTCCATCTTCGATAATAGTCTGGAGTTTAGTACCAACACTATATACCTTTGTGTCACTCGTACACGTTACCTTTGGAGCTGGCAGAGAACCTTCAATCTTCCACTTACCATCAGCACCGCAGATAAAATATCCATCCATCACGTCTCTGGTTTGTCCATTTTCAACAATTGATTGTGTCTTGGTTCCAATACTGTATTCACGATTACCGCTAGAACACATCACTTTAGGAGCGGGAAGCGAGCCCTCGATCATCCATGCTCCGTTAGCACCACAAACGTAGTAGGCATCTGTGACATTTTTAGTTTGACCGTTTTCGATAATGGACTGGCGCTGCGTACCTACACTGTATTCACGATTACCGCTCGTACACGTTGCTTTTGGAGCTGGCAATGAACCATCTACTTTCCATTGGCCGTTTGTACCGCAGATAAAATATCCATCCATCACGTCTCTCGTTTGTCCGTTCTCTACAATAGACTGAAGCTTGCTGCCGACACGATACTCACGATTACCACTCGAGCAAGTTGTTACTGTCGGTTCCGGCAACGAACCTTCAACTCTCCATGTACCATTAGTACCACAAACGTAGTAGGCATCTACGACATTTTTGACTCGTCCGTTTTCGATAATGGACTGGCGCTGCGTACCTACACCGTAAGTCCGTGAACCACTAACACACCGCACAGCTTGCTCTGCTTCTGCATCATCTACATCAGCAACCTCTGCTGCACGACGATCGGTTACTCGAGTGAAAGCTGAAGCAATCCAACCTTCAGCACCGTTATCGAATCGTACCTTCAACCACGTATAGAGACCCCCACTGCGCGGTTGATCTATCACAACTCCTGACATTCCATTGACCACCCGGGCACTAAGAGTCCCGTTTGGAGTGTCTCGAACATTTAAATTATTGGTGGTCACTTCAATTCTGTCGTCTGGTGCAACCGACACATCCACTGTCACTCTGGAATCAGTCGCTCCCATCTGAGCCCTAAGAGTATTCAGTTGAACTACTAGTGACTGGATGAGATTTTGTAAGCGAGTGATCTCCTGCTGTGACACAGTAGCCGCTGATGAAACCTGTGCAGCCGCTGGCTGCACACTAAAACATAAAAATAATGCGCCGGCTGCCATGATGGCCACGACGGCTTGGCTGATTCTTATATGAGAAATAATTGTATGCATACGATATGTAATTGTGGATAATAAATAACAACAAGGGCGGTGCGCTGTGCGCACCGCCCTCCATTACGTACCATCATAGCGCAAAATGCTACGACACACGTTAGCCTATGTGGATAACCACAATACCTACGAGCACACAAACGGCTGCATCGCCTACGCTCGCTACAGTGGCAACGGGGTATCTTTCTTTGGTTTCTTTTTTTCTCGTCGACGATCTTGACCTTTCGCCATACATGTAGATTAAAAATAAATAAGGTGCCGGAACTACTATAATTATATTATATACTCATCGGAATATGTAAATCACCAATAATTACATAGATTATACCGTACCTAGCTCTCCTTCGCCACAAATGTGACCGGGATTTCAACTGCGTCATCATGCTCAGGCAAACCAGAAGGGTTGGCCTTCTGAAGAATTAACGTCCCCCGAGCCATGAAGTCAGGGTCGCCTGCACTGTAGGGACTGGTGAATGTAAGTTCGCCCGAGAAAGGAACAAAATCATCAGTCATCCATTCATCATCAGCTGTCACGAAATGTTCTGCAATGATGAGGCCATCCCAATTAACCAATACCACTGAGAAGGTGGCTTCAAAGAACCACTGACCACGCGCCTGTCCGGCGATAGTGAATGGGGACACGATGTTATTGCCCGGCTCTGGGGTAGCGAGCTGAATTATGTCTGACTTAGCATCTATCTGCGCTTGCACATCTGCTGCTACGGGCTGCCCTGGACAAGTTGCAAACGCACAGTCAGGACCACTACGTCCAACGCCACTACCATCCGGACACATCTTAGCGTCCATGGTACAGAACACATCATCAGTATCACCAGAAATAGTATCTACCGCCTCGTCAGTCAGACCGGCTGACGGAGCAACTACGGGCTGGATATAGATAAACCCTAGTACCCCTAACGCCAACCCAATAGCAATGGCTCCGTAGATTATTTTTATCATATACAACAGTATATGCGTACCTCACAAGGATGCAATCCCCTTATCCCAACTGACGCACCTTTTCGAGCGCCACCACATACATGCTCTCCGCCCAACCTAGTGGAGTGTTTTCATTTGGTCGATTAGTGTTTGAGTAATACAGCTCTGGAACAGTACCGTCTGGGGTAACGGCCGCTTTGGCTTTGCGCAAATAGTAATAGGCCTTTTCTTTTTCACCGCGCTCGGCGTATATAATGGCGAGCCACGACAGACCAAAGCACCATTCAGCTTCTTCACTAAAGCCATCGGCGTTATTGTTGTAGTATCGGTCAAATTTATAACGGATCACTCCCCGCTCTTTAGTCAAGTGGTACTCAACGTTGTTAAGAATTTCGAGCGTTTCGTCTTCAGTCGTAACTGCAAACGGATAAATAAGCGTCAGCAGGGCCAGATCAGCAAACTTTGTCGCTGACTCCCGAGGCAAAAGAGCCCGTAGTGCCTCCTCGCCACGCGCAATTGCCTCAGGGGGTACTGTGAGCCACTCGACTTGCTGCGCTTTTTTTAGCGCCGCGACACACGCGCCAACGAACGAAGCGTGTACCTCCTGATTTTCTTCCCAAATACCATTGTCTGCGTCGTGCCAGTACTCTAGCTTCACCAAGTACTCAATAATTTTTTGCACGACCTCTTTTTCTTCATCCGACGCAACAACGCTCTCGCCCATCAACTCTAGTGTCACCAAGAGATTCAGGACTTCGCCCACAGCATCGTTTTGACTATTACCCCACTCCTCCCAGTACTCTTCAAATGTCTCAGGATGGAACCGAGCGTGGATATACTGCCAGGATTCTTGTGGCCTATTTTCAATCGCCCAACTGATTTTGCCTTGGTGTTTTACAAACACACAAAGGAGCGCTTTGGCCGCCGCTTTAGTCGTCTCTAAGTCACCAGTTTCAAGAAAGCCTAAAGTAATAAAATAAATATCACGCAGCCATGCCTTATTGTAAAACGTGTCATCAAGCGAAGCCGTGAACACGCCAGGCTTTCGCTCCAGCTTACGAACTACATCGAGGTGATGCTGTATCTCGGTATCAAAATCAAACGTCATAAGAACAAAAGAACATTAGGTGCATAAAATAACTAAGCAGCCCGCGGCAGCTGCTCCTCATCAACCTTCGGTGCATTAGGGTCATTAGCTGCATGCGTATAATCTAGGTACTTTGTGTACTCTTCATTCATAGGACTTTTTGGGAAAGGAGTAGTCTTTTCTGATGTGCGTTCGGCCGGAGTGCGCAGTGGCAACCGATAGTGAAGCCGGCCGGCATCGCTCATATCATCCATTCTCTCGGCTATTTTTTCGGCAACTACCTGGCCAACGAAACGATTGCTATTATCTTCAGCCAACTCATTCTGGAGCGCTTGCAGTGACACCACCTGTGCTCCGACTTCCATCTCAGCAAACCCTGTTATGGAGGCAATCCGTCGTTCGGCAGCCTGAGGAGCTCGCTCTTTAAGAGCTCGCCAGTCAGCTAGATTTTCTACGTTGTTTTCACGTTCGATTGCAACTGTACGTTTTGGTTGCCCCTCCATAGATACATGCTTAGGAAATAATATCCATTGTAGCATACGGTCCTGCACCGAACGGCAGCCTCCATCGACAGCACTGGCACAGAGTAGCCCGTTGTCGGGATTTAAAAGAACGCTTCTTGGTTATTCGCGAGATACACCTCTTCTTCAGGAGTTGATTTACGACCTAGTACTTCATTGCGGTGCGGGTAGCGGCCAAATTGGTCAATGATGTCCTTATGGATATGCTCAAACTTGAGCGCTTCCTCGTTGCCCAAAGTTTCAAACAGTAAGAGCGCATCGACATGTACCGCCGGGGATTCTGAATGCATAAATGGCATGTAGAGAAACTGCTTTTCAACATTAGTGTAGTCCGCTGCGTAGCCCATTTCTATCGCCTGCTGCGCGAGCGCTAGTGCGTGACCATCATAGGCAAAGGCTTGCCCTTGGTCACGGTAGATTTGCCGCGAGAACTGATCGAGCGCTATCACTTCTGCCAATAACATGCGCGCGTCACTACGCAACCGCCAAAACTCATTAGCCGCAACCTGCGTATGTAACTCCTGAAAACGCTCGCGAATCGTCGCATCTAACTCCTCCCCGCCAGCAAACCAATCCTCCGGCGTCAACTCCTCAAACCAGAACGTGAAGACTTCGTGTAAGTGTGATTCGCTGTGTGTCATGTCTCTATCCTACCACATGAGCATTTCTACTCAGCTCGCATGCCCCACTGCCACGTTGGTTTTTCTCCAGTTTTATAGCACACCACAAGCAGGATAATAGTCAGAACAAGAACAGGTGCAATAACTTGCCGGATAGCGTCTACTAAAGACACTACTGCTTCTGCCCTAAGCACAAAAATTACCACGGCAACAATGTAAGCTCCGAGCACAAGCCACCCCTGCACTCGCGCCGGCACCCAGCCCCACCCATACAATTTCCGCTTAAACCAATACCCCTCCGGATTATCCTTCAAGTATGTAATATATTTTTTAATGATATTCATATAGTTATTAATAGTCATTAATTCTACTTAGAAAATAAGGTTAAATAAAATATTTAATAACCGCCATAGCACCCAGAATTTGGCAAAATACAAGGATCAAAGAATAACGTATTTATGATTGACAAAATAATAACTGTAACTATTTTTCCAAAAAAAGTTACAGGGCCAGGATAATTGTCACTTTCAGACATTAGAAAAATTGGAATTGACCAAAAACCAGCACTTAATAAAAATGTTGAAGACGTGAGTATGCTAAAAAATATCTCCATATATAAAATATAGCATGCATTAAAAGTCCAAGCCTGCCCAGAACTCTCCTAGGCAGGCTTGGAGGGTAGAACTGCAAGTAAGAAAGAGCGGGGTCGACACAAGGCCGACCCCATTCCGCAACTCCTTCATGTGGCGGGTTTTGTTTATCTTTTATTTGATCTCTACGGCTACTACAGCCACCCTTCTTTTCATCCTCTGTGGTGTAGTACTGGTAGACATTGCTTATTATTTCTTCAAGGGATTGCTCAAACATTGATACAACACCAAAACCAGAGTATATTCAGTTTAATGATAAAAAAAATTACTGACTCATTCAAAAGTATAATTGGCGAAAAGCATGAGGTTACCGAAGCGATTCGTGAAGCACTCGAAGATCGAGTTGTGTCGCCCTTCTACGGATATTTTATAATTTCTTGGCTGCTAGTAAATTGGGATTATATTTACATCGCCTTGTTTGTGAACACAGAGTTTATATATCAGAAAACTGGTCTTTTACGGAACGAATACCTATTTCAAGAAATTCTACCAACTCACCTTGTTGGATGGTCCTACTGGTTAGATTTTTTAATTATCCCATTTATATTCACTTGTGTTGCATTCTATATAATGCCGTTTTTAACAAGAAAATTCTATAGGCAGCACATTCGCAATAAAATTAAAAATGAACAAATTCGTGCAGATGAGATGGAGGCTGAGATCAAAGCCGAGACGAAGGTCCTAAAGGCAGAAGTAGAACAAGCTGAGGTTAAAGAAAAAGCAGCTAAAACTACACCTGAAGTTCTCTGGAGAAACGAATACAGTAAATTTAAGGACAATCCACTTCATAAAATATTTGATACATTAATAGAGCATTATTATGAACATAATGCTTTGATAGCAACCAATACCAAAAGAATTCGCAATGATTTACTCGTTTATTGTGATGTAAATAAACTAATTACCATAGACCACGAATATTTTGAGCTAACAGAAAAAGGCAAAGAGTTTGTGAAACTGTATATTCAAGACCATCCAGATTGGAATGAGATTCCTTTCTAAAATACAAAAAGGACCCTCGCGGGTCTTTTTTGAAAGTGTCAGAATTGGATACTGAGCGAGACTCTAGCGGAAAATTTTCTGAGTCGTACTGGACGTACGGTGAACAAATTTTCGGGCTTTTTAACGCGGTATCGTGACGAAAATGTCTGTTACCTGGTGATTTCAGTTTGAAATGAAATACGAGACGCGGAACGAAAAAGCCGCGAGCGGGACATAGGTCCAGCAAGCGGCTTTTTACGTGAACGTAACGAAGTAGTTCGTTCAAACTGGGATTACCACGCGAAGTGGGCGAAGGCACGGTTAGCCTCAGCCATCTTATGTGTATCCTCCTTCTTCTTCACTGCATCTCCTTCTTCCTTAGCAGCCAGCATGAGCTCTTTGGCTAGAGCGCGGTGCATTGGTGTACCTTTTTGCTTCCGAGCAGCAGCAATGAGCCATCGAAGCGCTAGAGCAAGACGTCGTTCTGGACGTACTTCGCGTGGCACTTGGTAGTTGGCACCTCCGACGCGTCGGGAGCGCACTTCCATCATTGGGCCAGCATTGCGCAGGGCAGTATTGAATAATTCGAGCGGATCACCACCTTCTTTGTGATTCTTCATTTCTTCAAACGCGCCGTAAACAATCTTGCGAGCAGTCTCTTTTTGACCACGAAGCATGATGTAGTTGATGAGGCGTTCGACTTCAACTGAGCCGAACTGAACATCTGGCTTGACGATTGGACGCTTTTTAATTGGTCGTCGCATAGTGTGTATGTGTAACTTCTTAATTGGTAATTAAGAATGAGAAGTATGGCAGGGCCGTCTTTTTTCATTCTTCGCATAGTATGATGCCGAAGTCCGAAGACTTGCACCTCATCCGTAATCTGTAGCGAATATAAACTATTGGTAATGTCGCAGTTTTAAGACCTACAGTCTATACCGTCGCAATTAGTTGAAGAGATGTCCCAGATGCTCGGCGGGCAAGAATATTTTTCTGAAACGTACTGGACGTACGGTGAAGAAAAATACTCGTAGCCCAACAAAGCAGACAGGGATATACTTCGGCTAATTACTTGGGTTTCTTGGCACCGTACCGTGACCGACCTCGGCGTCGCTCTGCTACTCCTGTCGCGTCGTACTTACCGCGCACGACAGTGTAGTTGACACCGATGTCTTTCACGCGACCTCCACGCACCAAGACCACGGAGTGCTCTTGTAGTGTGTGTTTAATACCTGGAATGTACGCAGTAATTTCCATACCGTTACTAAGTCGGACACGAGCAATCTTACGAATCGCTGAGTTCGGCTTACGCGGAGTCTTGGTAGTTACTTTTGTACATACACCACGCTTAAAAGGAGAGTTGTAGTAGTTTGGCTTGTTCTCGATTGAGTTAAAGCCAGCATACAACGCACCAGTCTTACGCTTGGTAACTGGATCGCGGCGTCGCTTTTTTGTTAATTGATTGATTGTTGCCATAAAGCTCGGCTAGAATACTATTATTATGCCTATTTTGCAAGTCTTTAGCAGCGCGGCTACACTCCGGTCAGCAATCCGGCCAGGCTACGCGTGACAAAGAAGAGCACGTCACCAAGCAAAAAGACGAAGGTGAAAATAACTACCGCAAACGATAGCGCGATGTTGCGCTCCATCACGAAGCGAGCCTGCTCGTAGCGCATCCGTAATCCAAGCGGTAAAAATCGCGGCAATATCTTCGATCCATCAAGCGGCGGGATAGGGACCAAATTAAAGAAAGCCAAGAAAATATTTAGCATCACAATCTGAAACGCTAAGACCATAAATGTTTCTGACAAAGCTAGAGCTTCAGCGCTGCGAATTAAAACGGCAAAAATAACCGCTAGAGCAATGTTAGAGGCTGGGCCAGCGGCTGCCACAATCGCTTCACCCCACTTTTGATTAGTGAAGTTGTAGGGATTATACGGAACAGGCTTTGCCGCCCCAAATAAAATTGGAGAACCAGACAGGACCAAGAGACCCGGGATAATGACAGACATAAGTGGGTCAATATGCACCAGCGGGTTAGCTGACAATCGACCTTCCAAACGAGCAGTCGGGTCACCCAGCCAATTGGCTGCATAGCCATGAGCCATCTCGTGAATGACGACAGAAAAGATAAGAGCGATAATCAAGGCAATTTGTAATGGGTCCATATATTACAGATTAATACCGACAACCAAGAAACCTAAGATGCTGGTGATAATTATAAGTGGCAAGACAATTATGAGTTGTCCAAGCAAGCTATGTAAAAATACTGCCACCGCACGCTTAATTACATTATTAGATACCAACCAGCCATTATATGTATGCGCATGGTGATTCGTTGACGGCTCTAGCGCGTCAGATCCAGCGTCTATTGGTTGCGTTGAATTTTCGTTCATAATTATAAATACGTATTTATGTTAACAATTATTTTTCGTAGCCTATAGTATAGCCCTTGCAATATCAAGCGTCCATGATAGTATAGCCGGACTAAGGAAACCCATGTATGGCAAAACAATGTGAAATCACCGGAAAGAAGACCCAAGTTGGAGGTCGTTATAGTAACCGCACTCGTGCGACGCAATTTAACCCATGTGGCAAAGTAAAGCGTTCACCGAACCTACAAAAAAAGCGTATCTACGTACCTGAGATCGACAAAACAATTACCCTTAAAGTATCGACAAAGGCCTTACGCACTATCGCTAAGAACGGAGCCTATGCTACCTTGAAAGAAGCAAAGCTTATCTAAAGACTCGCTACTCCCAAAAAACCCTCCTGACCTGCAGCCAGGAGGGTTTTTTTATACCTACTCTTGCAACCACACTGTCTGACCATCGGACACTATAGTCACGCGCCCTACTTCACCAGTATGTAACATGGGAATAGATCGAGTGGTCACGCGCTCTACAACTTCCGGATGCGGGTGGCCGTAGCTATTATCACTCCCAGCCTGAACGACCGTGTACTGTGGTGTCACAGTATCTAGAAATAATTCGCTCGAAGAGGTGCGAGAGCCGTGGTGACCAAGCTTGAGTACATCACTATCGAGTCTTGTGCCAAACGTAGACGCTAAATAGTCCTCAATCGCAATCGTGGCGTCGCCAGTCAGCAGAAAAGAGATTTCACCAAAGACTACTTGTGCCACAATTGACGATGCATTACTCTCCATTACGTCCGCTCGACCAGCTGGTGAGTACACAAGTAACAACACCTCTTCACCAAGGCGATACCACTGCCCCGCCTGAGCGGCATGCACTACTGCCCCCTCAGCTACTACGCTATCCTGAAACCGTTTGGCTACTGCAGTGATACCCTGATTCCCAGTCACTAAAATATGATCGACTTGGTAACGCTCCAACACATCTATCAGTCCGCCAATATGGTCTTTGTCAGGATGTGTCCCAATCACCAGATCAATCGTGCGATCAAGCAGCGGCATCACGGCCGACAGTTGGCGCACCACCGTTCCATCTGGTCCGCCATCAATCAACACCTGGACACCGTCCGGGGTCTCAATGAAAATCGCATCACCCTGCCCCACATCTAAAAAATGCACCTGTAGGTACTCGTTGCTCGCAGCGCCGCTAGTCGCCGCCAGTAGTAATGGCCACCACACTACCACTGCCGCCAACGTTAAAAACGAAATAATACTCAATCGCAAAAACATCACTCGGTTCTCCATCACTTCATGATACAATACGTGCACTTACTAGATTACCAATAAGTACTGCTCTTTGTTATGAAATACGAACCACTGACGTTTACCATTCCTGAACTAGATGGCATTAGCCAAGAATCTGTTGACCTCCACCTTGGTCTCTACCAAGGATACGTAAAAAACGTGAATCTGATTCGAGATAAAATCGCTGCCTTTAGCACCGACCCCGACAACAACGCCTACGCTATCTCAGAAATGCAGCGACGGCTGGGCTTTGAATTCGGTGGGATGCGTAATCATGAATACTATTTCGCGCAATTCGAAGACGGCCCAAAGAGCCTTCCGGATGGACCGCTGAAAGACAAGATTGCGTTTCAGTGGGAAAGCTACGAAGCGTGGCAAAAGCGCTTTACCGAAATCGCCCTTACTCGTGGCGTCGGTTGGGCTATGCTCTACCACGACCCGCACACTGACCAGCTGGTGCAGACCTGGGTTGATGAGCAGCACATTGGCCAACTAGCTGACCTTAATATCATCCTTGCCCTCGACATGTGGGAACACTCCTTCATGCGCGACTACCTACCGGCTGACAAAAAGCAATATATTGAAGCGTTCTTTAAGAACCTCAACTGGGAAGTAGTATCCGGCCGACTCAGCTAATAACTACATCAAATCATCAGACCAAAACCCAAAGCCTTCGCTCTAAGCGAAGGCTTTGGGTTTATATACACTCTCAAGAGTGGTCTTAGCGGAAAAATATTGGCACGTCGTCAGTTGGAATAGACGATGTCGCCGAGCTAACCTTTTTCTGGCTAACCACAGAAGCAGCCTGATTAGACTGTGGTGCATGACTACTCCGCGCTTGCACCACCGACTCGGCTTCAACCGTCCAGTCGATGGGCAGTGGAGTGTCTGACGAAGGTGAGACAAAGAAATCTCGTCCGACCTGCCAACACGGACGGGTGTCTGCCGCCGATCGCACCACCGGCTGGGAAGGACGGTGCTGCAGCCAATACAACAGTGCTGCCATGGCAACGTACGAAACCACCACCCACCAAAACGAAAAACTTGGCACTAAGACCGCTGCATAGCGCCACGTGGCAAACCACTCGGCTACAACAATAATATACGTCAGCGACCAGTGAGCCGGAATCGCCACCAGCAAAGCTAGTTCAGACGATACCAACGCCACTAAACCAGCAATAAACGTAAACAGCATAGCGAGTGCTACCATTGGTAGCACCAGCATATTCACTACCACCGACACAATCGACAGCTCACCAATCTGATAGAGCAAGAGTGGTGAGACGGCAATCTGGGTAGCTACGGTGGCAATCATGAACTCTTTAACCTTAAGGGTTGTTGGTGCCCGCATGAGCATCGTTTCAAAGTGTGGAGCGACCACAATCAAACCGAGTGTCGCCATAAACGAAAGTTGGAAACCAACATCATACACCAGCAAATACGGATTTAAAAAGAGCATAACCACTCCAGCAAAGCAAAGCGCGCGCAAGACACTGTATTCTCTCCCCAAGACAGGGGCAAGAATTACTAAGACAGCCATGATACTAGCCCGAACCACAGTGGCTGAGAGCCCGACCAGTAGAGCAAAGGCTACTATCGCTACCACACCGACAATCGTTCGCGTCCAGAGCGAAAAGAAGAACGCCAGGATAGTCGTCACAAACGCCACCACCAGCATGACATTGTAGCCTGAGAGGACGACGATATGAATGATGCCGGTTTTGCGAAAGGCGGTTTCGAGCTCATCACCAAGCGCTTGCTTCACCCCTAAGAGCAGCCCTTCACCCAAGCCAACCTGCGGCTCGGGCAGAACTTGCTCCAAAGCATGCATAAAATGTGCTTTCATTTGTAACAGACCACGCAGTACTGGATGTCCCTGGCCACTATCTATTACGGCCACCTGAGCAAACGATATTTGGTACCCAATACCTTGTGCTCGTAGGTACCCGGGGTAATCAAACTCCCGACCCAAATCAGTACTAAAAGTTTCTGGCTCAACCAAGCGACCAGTCACTTCCACCACATCGCCGTACGCAATCGGCTGATATCGCTCGGCTGATACCAATACTCTTTGCCCGACTGGGAGCTCGATAGTTAATTGCTGACTACTGGCTCGCAGGTCAGGCTCTGAGACAACCAATCCAGTCAGGGTCGTCGTTTCACCGACGGCTGATACGACAGGCAGCTGCTGCCACGCTTGATTGGCTACCTCTACCCGTAGCACCCCAATATAAAACGCTGCGCCAAACAAGCAGAATGCCAACACAGGCAAAGGATACCGGCGAGCCCACACCACGAGAACCGCTGCCAGTACTAGGCCCAACCAAGCCAAGAGCGAGAGTACTGGCTCTGCTACTGTCTGTACGCCGACCCCAACCACAAAGGCCAAGACTGAACCATAAAATACCGTCGCCTGCATATACCTGCAGTGTACCAAAGACGCCAGTCAAAATAGTTGCCCTATCTTCCTCATCTACATGACTGGACCAAGGGCGAATCCCGCAGAATAGGGGCTATTCTGCGGGGTTAGGTATATATGGGGCGTGCGAAGGGTTACCCTTTGCCGGATGTTGCCTGCTTATGTAGGGAGCACTGAGCCATTCCCTTAGAAACAACGAAACGCCCCTGCCAGGGTAGTACTGACAGGGGCTTAGATGAGCGCACCACTTTTTTCAAAGGGTACGGGGTTTATGACAGGCCCTGACCTGTGCGCTGTGCTGGATGACTTTAGCGTCAGTGACCAGCAGGCGGCGGTCAGGGCTTCACTTTCGACATTGGGCAGTGATGCGGGCCCAGAAATTGTCACCCTGCCTAGCGGACGGCAAGGCGAATGAAACCAGAACGAGACCTAAAAAGAACGTAGTCATGAGGTTATACCCTCTCTTTGCCAATTGCTGTTTGGCGGGGCGGAAGCGTGTACGCGTGCGGTCTACTCCCACGTATGTTTACTCTACACAGTAAAAAGTTATTGTGCAAATCAGATTTGTAACAAACCAGCGGCGAACGAGCTACTAAACTGAAGTTTCTATACTAAGACTAAGGTATGGTCACACACAGTCGCGGATGCAAAAGTCATGTTTTCTGCCGGCATTTGCAGCTCAAATCGGCCTATTTGAGGCGCAAACCGCTTTTTAATACTATATAAATGAGTGCAAATGGGGCTCGAGGTGGTCAAGAGAGTCCTGGAAGGCACCTGCTAGCTATAGAAAAACCGCCCTGAGTGCGGACGGTGGTGGTCCGGGCGAGCTGATGAGGCTCGCCCAGACGGTTGCTTCAAACCGCCGGCAAAGCGGTCAGCCAATGCGGTGGAATGATTCGCGTCAGTCCATCGACGCTGACGTTAACCATGCCGCTAGGCAGCAGACTGACGGCACGCCACTCCCCACGATAGTGCGCTCGACCGCGGCGAGTACAGGGCTTCTTCGACCGCCGGCGCGACGACGTGAAGATAATCCGCTGCAGCGCTAGTCGCCGGCGAGTTTTGGCGATGTCACAGGGGCGTCCGTGCTGATACTGAGGCTTGTGACGACTCATTCGGCCACCGCCAGTGGCTGGCAATAAAAGCTTCTATCCCAGCCACACTTGGCAGCATAGTCTCTTGCCTGCGAATCACCAGCGGCAGCACGCTTAATCAGCTCAAGCTTCACAATCAACTTGACCAGCTTTGCAACCGCAATTGGATACGAAGCATCCAAAGAATGATTATCTTTGTTGGCGATTGCCAAATTGTGCGCTTCATGGCGATTGATCAAAACGGTTGTCGACAGTCGACCTACCGGGCGTAACATTGGTAGTCTGACGTTAATCTTCTGCAAAAGTACTCTCCCTCATTAGACATTTGTACTATACCCACTTTGAATACAGCCTTAGCAAACATAGCAAACACTATTGTCTTCCGTCAAGCGCTTCATGCACCAGACGATTTGCTTCGGTATTTTCATCGGGCGTGACCAACTGTAATTTTAGCTGTGGAAAATGAGCGACTCTAAGATTGTGAATTTCGATGAACATTGGTACGAGACCGGGTTCGGTGATTGGCTGCTCAGCATTTACCTGTGCCTTTACCATAGTATTTACCAGACGAAGTTCAAACTCCATCGTCTTCGTCTCTGCCCCAAACTCTTGCAGTAATGTTTGTAGCCCGAGTAACACTGCATGATATTCTGCAAATGGGGTTACGCTATTACCTATCACCTCAGCGGTTTCGCTTACCATTACGCCATTATCATCAGTGATGTAGGCAGCCGCCGCTGCTAGCCCCGGGTTACCTCGAGCGGCTCCATCGGTATAACAAATGATTGTTTTCATATTGGTACTGTACCACACCTTATACCTTCTCGCTGTTGCGGCGCCAGTTAGTGGGTTACTACTGGCGCAAACAACATTGTTACTGGTTATACAATATCAACTATGCGCAACCGGGTTTGCTGACGACCCATGAAATACGACTCTTCAATATGAGCCAGCAACGTCAGGGGCGTGCCTACCGCTGGTTCGCGACTAAATGTCGCATCGGCGGCAAAAAAAGCAATCGCTTCTATATCTCTCTGACTGGTAGAAAACACGAGCTTGAGGTGTTCTTGGCTTTTACCAAATGTCGTCACCGCAGTCGGCGCAATCTTTGTAAAGGCAAACAGTGGCTTGGGGTTGCCAGTTCCAAACGGAGCCAATTGCGCCACGTCGCGACGTAATTGCCCCCACACGGCATCAAGCGAAACCACGGCGTCGATTGTGTGCGTTGTAGCCACTTGAGACGCTGCACCTAATGTATCGTGCGCTGACTGCAACGCTTCAGCGAGATTAAATACCATTTCATCATGAATTGAAAAACCACCCGCCATATGGTGCCCGCCGTGTTCACTAAAGCTGTCGCTTGCCGCCTGCATGAGCTTTACCACACTTACCCCGCCACCGGACCGACATGAGCCTTTATGCACACCATTACCATCTCGCCCCCAAAGAAAGACGGGGCGATTATATTCAGTAGCTAGTTTATTAGCGGCCAAACCAACTAACGATGGTCGCCAAGCCGGGCTGCCATGCACCAACACCGGGGGGATGTCATGCAAACCCTTAATCCACCCGTGCAATTCTTTCGTCATTTGGGCGACGGCTGATTTTCGTTCGGTGTTGAGTTTTTCTAAGGCGGTCACTTGGGCTCCGGCCACGACTTCGTCGGTGGTGGCAAGTAAGGTAAAGGCCTGTTCGGGAGCATCCATGCGCGAAGCGGCATTAATGCGCGGACCAATGATAAAGCCAACATCATCTTCTGTGAGATAGCCCTGATTCACTTTAGCTTTGCGCAGTAGCTGCTGCAGGCCCGGACGCCGTGATTTGCGCAGCACTGTAAGACCATAGTGCGCCAAGACCCGGTTTTCACCAACCAGCGGCACCATATCAGCCAACGTCGCCAAACCAACCATATCAAGCCACCACTTTTCCTGCCCGGCTGGCACAGAGTACGACCCTAGCTGCAGCATGGCTTGGGCCAACTTAAACGCCACTGCAGCTCCACACAAATCAGGAAAAGGGTACGCACCCAGCTTTGGATTAACCACTGCTACTGCCGTCGGCAACTCACTGCCCGGCTCATGATGGTCAGTCACAATCACATCCACTCCTAGTTCGTTAGCACGCGCTACCGCAGCAATATCACTAGTGCCACAATCGACGGTAATCACCACCTTGGCACCTTGAGCGGCAATTTTTTCTACAGCCGCTACACTAAGCCCAAAGCCTTCGTAGTGCCGATGAGGAATATAATTAGAAAAATGGGTAACTCCAATAGCAGTGAAGAAATCATGCAAAACGACTGCTCCGGGAATACCGTCACAGTCATAATCACTGTAAATCACCATTGGTTCTTCAGCGGATATAGCCTGCTCTAGCCGCTGACATGCTCGCACCATTCCGGACAAGAGCAGCGGGTCATGCAGCTCAGTATCATAATTGGGAGACAAAAATTGCTCGGCGGCGGCTTTGCTAGCAATGCCGCGCTGGTAGAGCATAACTTGTAGCTCGAGACTGTAGATAGCGAGTTCGCTGCGGATATCCTTAGGAATATCATACACTGAAACAACTGGAGTAAGGTCAGACATGCGCCTCTATGGTACCATAGAGATTATATGACCACGACTGAGCAAACTATTTTTACTAAAATTATCAACCGTGAGATACCGGCTCATATTGTCTACGAAGACGATACGGTAGTGGCGTTTCTCGATAACAACCCGAACAATCTCGGACATACATTAGTCGTACCTAGGCAACCATTCGTAAATATTTTTGATGCGCAACCAGAAGTTATGGCGCATATAATGAAAATTGGTCAACTCGTTGGGCAAGCACTGGTCAGTACACCATTGGCAACTGGCATCAATCTCATTATGAATAATGGCGCTGACGCTGGGCAAGAAGTCTTCCACGCCCAC
>Ga0136601_1000518_pt1 | contig 16307 bp, 19 predicted proteins | sample AntRauMFilla2699_FD_181020 | JGI IMG/M metagenome (GOLD analysis project Ga0136601, IMG submission 181020) | Saline lake microbial communities from Rauer Islands, Antarctica - Metagenome Filla 2 #699 | ecosystem: Environmental > Aquatic > Non-marine Saline and Alkaline > Saline | place... | reverse complement strand
GTGTAAATACCCAAGCTTACCCGTTGGTTGCTTAAACGTATTCATCTCTCCGAAGTCTAGTGCAAAAAAGCGAATCCTATCAATAAAGTTTTTAAGCTGTGCAGGAACAGAGAAGTTGTACGTTGGAGTAGCGACAATTAGTCCGTGTGCTTTTGTTATTTTTTCACATAAGTCAGAAAAATCTGTTTCTTTCTCAGTTGGACCTAGTCGATTTTCGAATGAAAAATGTTCTATTTGTATATCATTCAGGTACACTTTAGTGACAGGAATAGTTGTTACAGATTCAATTCCGGCTATGAATGCATCAAGCATTGCATCAGAATTTCTTCCTTTTGAAGGAGAACATGCTAACGCAATAATTGATTTATTTGGAGTAACTTTTTTAGTCATATTTATATAGGTTACACGAAGTTCTTTGTTTTCGCTATTATGTTTTAGTAATTCCTATATAATCAAAAAGCCTTTATGAAGTGCAAAGAATTGTGATGGCATTATAATAACAACAATTTTTATGAAATTTATTTACTCAATTGTTTTAGCTTTTGCACTACTAGTGACAGCCACAACAACAGTTTCTGCACAAGAAGCTGAGATGCAAGCATCTACAACTGTAGATGTAGAAATGAATGATTCTGAAGGGGCTATGAACGATGATTCTGAAGTTTTGACAGATGAAGAAGAATCTATATTAGAAGAAGCTGAAGAGTTGGAAGAAGCTGAAATTGATTCAGCAGAAGATTTAGAGGGAGAAATTATTCTTCGAACTGAAGAAGATGTGGTTATTAAAAAAACTGACGGATCGACTATTAAAGTTGATGCTGCAGTGTATAAAAAGAGCCGGCCAGGTGCTCACCGACGACTATGGGCAGTAACAACTGTGGCTCCAGTAGGGTCTGTAGTCACAACTGCAACTGTAACTACAACAGAAGGTGGTGTTGTAATTACAGCAACTGGTGGAAAGAAAACGACTGTAGCTGGAAATGTTGCCGTTAGTAAAAATGGAAATGAAGCATCTTTAGATGATGTTTCAGAAAATGATGAAGTTATTGCTTTGTATGATGAAGATGGAAATCTTATTGGACTTGAAATTGTTGATGAATCTGGAGATGAGATGGTTGACGATATGTCTGATGACGAAGAAAAATCAGGTGTATTGGGAATTGTTCTTGCTCTTGTTGCAATTATCATTATTGCAGGAGTTGTATTGCGTAAACGAAAATAGTTTACGAATTCTAATTTAATTAAAAATAAGATAAACAAAAACACCTCACAAAATGTGAGGTGTTTTTGTTTATCTTACGAGAGAAATTACTCTTGTACGATTTTTACTTGAACTGCATTTGGTCCTTTTGGTCCATCAGCGATTTCAAATGTAACTTTGTCTCCTTCTTGTAGGTCGTTGAATTCTCCTTCAACTACTTCGTTTGCGTGGAAGAAAAGGTCTTTTTCTTGTCCTGCTTCAGAAATAAAACCAAACCCTTTATCCATAATTTTTGCAATTGTTCCTTCTTTCATTTGTTTTTTCTTATCTTTTTAACTCAAACACACACCAAAACAAAACATACTTGATACAAGCAACTTCACTTAGTAGTTATCTGATTCCAATAGAATACACTGTTTGATGTTCTAAGTCAATAACTAATTTGATTCATAATATCATTTGCACTAGATAACTATTTTATAAATATGTAATAGGGTGGCATGGTACACTAATCGAATATGACACAAAAAGATGCTCTGGAGGTTCTGAAAATCGGTAAAAATGTATTCTTAACGGGTGCAGCTGGTTCTGGAAAAACATATTTACTTAACTCATATATTTCTTTTTTACGAGAACGGGGTGTTGGAATTGCTGTTACTGCATCAACTGGTATTGCCGCAACGCACATTAAAGGCGTAACTATTCATGCTTGGTCGGGAATTGGAATTAAAGACCAGTTAACCGATTATGATTTAGATGCATTAGAATCAAAAGAATATTTATGGAAACGATACGATAAAACTGAAGTTTTAATTATTGATGAAGTTTCAATGATTAGCTCGAACACATTAGACTGTGTTGATCGTGTATGTAAATTATTTAAAAGAAATGAGGAGCCGTTTGGTGGTATGCAAGTAATATTTTCTGGAGACTTTTTTCAGCTTCCACCAATTCAAAAAAAACCACAATGGGGAGCACAACAACAGCAGCAAAATTTTGACGGTATAGACACCATATACATGGATGAAGATGAAACTTCCCAGACACCTTATGCATTTAAATCACGTGCATGGAAACAGGGTAATTTATCTATGTGTTATTTAACAGAACAGTATCGGCAAGATTCTGAAGATAGTATTGGTGCAATTTTACGAGACATTCGTGATGGTGAAATTAGTGATCAAACAGTCGAGCAGTTACGGTCTCGAATAATTGTTAGTGATGAAAAAGATTCTGCGGAGGCAATAACGAAACTTCATACACATAATACAAATGTTGATTCTTATAATAATAAAAAGTTACAAGAATTAGATGGAGAAGGGAAGACATATACAATGACAACTCGCGGTAAGGCACCGTTAATTGATGCTCTGAAACGAGGTTGTTTAGTTGGAGATAAAATTTTATTGAAAGTTGGAGCACTTGTAATGTTTGTAAAAAATAATCCAACTGTGGGATATGTTAATGGAACAACGGGAAAAATAGTTTCATTTAAAGATGGGTATCCTTTGGTTGAGACAAGTGATGGTAAAGAGTTTGTTGCAATGCCGCAAACTTGGGCAGTTGAAGAAAACAGCTCTGTGATTGCAGAGATTTCACAGGTTCCGTTGAAACTTGCATGGTCTATAACTATTCATAAAAGTCAGGGAATGACACTCTCACGAGCTCAAATAGATTTGTCTGGAGCATTTGTCGAAGGTCAGGGATATGTAGCACTTTCTCGAGTCAAAAGTTTGGATGGGCTGTATTTAAATGGTTTTAATAAAACTTCCTTAATGGTCCATCCAGAGGTTATAAATATTAATAAGAGGTTTTTAGATGATGCAGATATTTTGGTTCAGAACCTACATAAATTAAGTGAAGATGAAGTAAAGAAACGAAAAAAAGATTTTCTTGAAAAAATTGGTGCATCAAAAACTGCGGTAGCAGAGTCTTCTGGAAAAAAACTAAGTACTGTTGAAATTACATGCAATTTAATTAAAGAGCAAAAAACGCTTCACGAGCTACTTGATATTAGGGGAGTTAAGCAGGGAACAATTGTTGCGCATATTGAAGCGCTAAAACAAGAAGGGTTGTTGTCGTCTTCAGATATACTATATCTAATGCCAGAAAATGATGAATTTTCTGAACTTATTGACGGTATCCGTGAAGCTGTTGAAGAAAAAGGAAAACAAACGCTTACTGGTATTCGTGCATATTTGAAAAATAAATACTCATTTGATGAAATAAAGTTTGCAAAGCTTTTCTTGGAATAAGTGCTACTATTCAAATTGTAAGTTTTTTATATCAACAAAAAAAAGAAAGGGTTTTAAAAATGAAAAAAATTATTTTGTGGTGGTCTACTAAGGCTCACAAACCAACAACAGTCTTTATTGGATTATTGTTTTTAATTGGGTCTTTGGTTTTAATCCCATACTTCTTCAGTTGGAGTGGTGTCGGATTGTTTGCCTTGTTTTATTGGATAAGTGGAGGGCTTGGTGTGACATTGTGTTATCACCGTTTACTTACTCACAAATCTTTTCAGACATATACCTGGATTGAGAATATTTTGATTCTTTTTGCAAGTCTTGCTTGGCAAGGTTCACCATTGAAGTGGCCTGCTATGCATCGTCAACATCACGATAAGTCAGATGAAGAGGGTGATACACATAGTCCTGTTCATCCATTTGTAAGTTTTTGGCGTGCGCAACTTATTTGGATCCTTCAAAAAGATGCAGATGAGTTTGATTGCTTTAAAAATACAAAGGACTTGCAGAAAAAGCCAATGGTAATGTTGTTTCATAAGATGTGGTTGTTTCCACAATTCATTCTTCTGACAGGATTATTTCTCGTTGGACATCATTTTGGTGGTGTGCAACTTGGACTTTCTTGGGTTGTGTGGCAAATCTTTAGGATTGTCTCAGTTCTCATGACAACTAATTTGGTAAATTCTGTTTGTCATTTGTGGGGATCTCGACTATTCAATACAAAAGATAAGTCTCGCAATTCTTGGTGGGTTTCATTACTGACATTTGGTGAAGGAAACCACAATACACATCACGCACATCCAACCTCTGCGGCACATGGTTTGTATTGGTATGGTTTTGATACCACATACCTGACGATCAGGGTCTTGAAGTTTTTTAGGCTTGCGTGGAACGTAAGACACCCAAAACGTGATGAATGGCTAGAAGAAGAAAAACTCAAAAAGAGTTAAAAAGCCATATTTTTCTTTAGGGTTAGTTTGTGTGAAGTTATTGGGTTGTCAAAAGAAAAATAGGTTTTCATCAGAAAATTATGGAGTAGACGTGATAAACACGTTGCTGTTTTTTTCTGGTAAAACCATTTTGTGTAATTCGCCACCAACGGTGAATGCGAGTTCGTTTCCTTCTCGAGTTTTAATCCGAGGGAAAACGACTTTGTCGTCAATCACGAAGTAAGGGAGATCCCTGTTTTCGTGGTGCCAAGAATCAAATGTCGTGCACGGTCCGATACGGTTGATAATACCTGGACCATCTGGATTTTTTCGACTCTGGACTCCTCCGGTTGTGAAATCGCCGTTAAGCACAACTGTCTCTGTTGTGGTTCCGATACGGAGGCCGTCTGCAGTAAACACAGTCCAACCAGTTTCCTGATTGAAATCGCCAGTAAGCTTGAAAGCGTCACCAGCAGAATTTCCAGTTTGGTTATACGCAGCCGAAAGTGTCACGTATGCACCCAGAGCATCTTCAAAACGAACTCCTCCAATCTGTTCACCGTATGTTGCCATCAGTGATGTGATTTTCTCGAAAACGTCTGCTTCAAGAGGGGATGGAGTTCGCAATGGGCGTGTGTCAATAAGAAAGATGTAGTTCATTCCGTACTTACCTTTCTCGAACCCAAACTCGCCACTGAGGGAAAGTTCGTATTTTGACTTACCGTTAACACCGTCGAACTTCAACTCTTTACTCCCTGGGGAGTATTTGTCGAATTCTTTGACTCGCCTCTTCTGAACTTCGGTTAGTCCATACCAACCTCGTTCGATTTCCAAATTGGTGAGTCCAAACGTGGTTTGGATATTGCCAATAATGAGTTGAAGGATTGGAGTCGAAGCCATGATGTATTGCCCATCTTGAAGTGCTGTCATTGCTTGCTCTGATCCTCCAGTAGCGAATGGTGAGGTCCTCCTCACAGCCTCGCTTGTTGGGGTGGTAAAGACAGAGTCTCGTACCTGGATATAGAGTTTGCCGAGTTGGAGGTACTCATCTGAGCTTTTCTCCATCTCGCCAGCTTTTTTCTTGAAGTATTCAAGTAGTTCAGAGTGAACGAGCTGGTCGAACGTAGTTCGATTCTGGTTTGTGAGGAAGTTTCCGTTGAAGGAAGTTTCCGTCGTTGTAGTGAATTCTTGTGCATTAACCGTAAGGTCAAAGCAGAAGACCGACATCAGTGCGGCAATTGCCGCGATTGTTTTTTTCATGGTATCAAATGCTAGTTTTATCCTAGCGGTACTTTCATATATAAAAATAAGAGAAAAAGCACCCTTTGTCAATTTTTTTATACAGTAGTAATTTTGCTGCGAGTGCTATTTTAATAACTTTATAAAAATATATTTACAAAAAGTTATTCTTGGAATGAACACTACTCCTGGTTTCCTCCATTTTAATTTGCAAGTATTAAATGTTTTTTGAATAGCATCATCTAGTGAGGTAAATACTTCAGATTTAAATGAGTAATTTAGGTCTTTTTGATGTAAGGTGTGCTCAATTATATTTGTATGTAAAACATTATTTGAATTAAAGGTCTGTAAGTTTTTTATATATTTATTTTTATCACTATAAAATTCTAAAATTTCATGCACGGGGTGTTTTTGTTTTCCTTCTTTTTTCACCAATGTCGTAAGTGTCGCTATCATTGAATCATGTGATATTTTTTGAGGTAACAAACCTTTAGATTTACAGTAATTAATTTGTGTTCTAATTCTATCTTCAATGTTTCTGTGTTTGATATGTAGTAAAACAAAAGGAGTCGTTACTCTGTGATTAATCGCTGCTTTATTATGAGAAATTCCAGGCTGTTTTTTGTCTGAGCGAAATATTGCTTTTCCATTTAAAACATTCGTAACCATTGAGTGCTCTCGAATGTCGAAATTAGTAATTGTTGTGATGTCTCGTTTTGTTTCTGAGGTGAAATAGTTGTGAAGCCACGTTGTTGAAATCGACTCATACTCACTGTACTTTTTAAGTTCTTTTACAAGTCCTTTTGTTTCTAGTGTTTCTGTATTGTTCCAGCATAAAAATTCGTCACTATCTATGAGTGTAAAGAAAAGGCACTGTTCTTTTAGTAAGTCGTAAAAATAATTATTAATGCGTGTGTGGTGTAATCTGTCGTGGTCACTACTTTCTGGAACAGGTAATACTAAAATTCTATCTTTATATTTTTCATATATCGCAATAACTTTTTTTGATGTACTGCTGTGGTCCAAAATAACAAGATTTTCAAAACCAACAATGGTAGCGTGGTGCAAAATCCAAGATTCTAATAACTCCGCCTCATCTTTTGTTTTGAGTATGATTTTAAGTGTGGAGTATGTTTTTTTAGAATAGTTAGACAGATTTTCCTTATTTGCGAGGCATTCTTTTTTTAGTTTATTCTTGAGAGCATCATCTTCAGAATTACTCGTGTGTAAGAATATATCTTTCCAAGTGCTTGGATGTTCTTGCATATATTGATACGCGTTAAAAACATTACTCATTAAACGAGTAGTTAAAAAAATCCATGGACTCTTTTGTTATATTTTTAATAATTTCATGGGTGTCATCAAAAATATATTCTTTCCATCCACCAACCGCACCTTTTCTGTAGTGGTTATTTGGGCGTTCTTTTGTAAAGCCAGGAGTTGTTAAGTCTGTCATCGGTAAAGCTTTTTCAGGATCTACGTTTAAAAAAGTATACATATCTCGGCGAGTATTCTCTGCATTAGTGTGAATGTCTTCGTACCGTAAAACTTTTATGTTTGCAGGATGTTTTCCTTCTCGCACTTCTTTAATTAATTTTATATTCATTGTTGTCTGATTGTGCCAATTTTGTGCGATGTGCATTACCCAGTCTTTGTCGTCTAAGAGTTGCTCTGGGTGAATAGAAAAATAGTTAGGATTATCTTTAAAAATTTCTTTCTTCTCTTTCATTTTAGGAAATGCACTAAATGCAGATTCACTATATTCCAAACGAAGTTCATGAAATGTTGAACTTATGAGAATATCTCGTACGTCTCTGACTATCCAAAAATAGTAACCAGCTTCAATTGGAAGTGGTGTGAGTGGATTAGGGGAACGATCACCAAACCATATTGGATCCTTCTTTGTTGTTTTAGTTAGGTTTTCTTCTTCAAGTTTCTGTCGCCCCACCTTAATTGTTATTTCTTTTACCATTGTTTCAAACGCGCTGCGGGCAACTTCATTTCCACTTTTATTTTCTTTTTTACTAATAAGTCCCCATTCTCGAGTGGTCACAAACTCAAATCCTCTTCGAATTGGGATGAAATTAAATTCACCATACGACTGAATATCGGGGTGGAGATTAAGGATATTGTTTACCCAATTGGTTCCAGATCTAATATAACCTCGTATAAAAAATACTTTTTTTTGTGAATAATCTTTGTTCATTTGTTTACTATAGAGATGTTATTTATAGAGTATAGCTAATTGCGGTTTATGTAAAACATTTGAGAAATGTACTTAACTATTTAAAACCGAATATTATTCTACAACAATAAAATGCAATTGATTTGTTGGTATTGATGTTATTATTTAAGCATTCTAAATAATCGAGGAGATTTGGTCGGATACGTAAAGTATTGAAGGGGGAGTTAATCATTGAATAAGTAAGTGCACATGTATATCTTGCAAAAAAAACATTTAAAGAGAAATAAAGAATTTTGGATACGGTATTTTACATGTAAAGGTTCGTTGCCTTCTTTAGTTGTGCTCGGTGCACCTAAATGTGGAACAACATCATTGTATAACTATTTACGCCAGCATGATTCATTTGTTGTGCCTAGTCGTAAAGAGATTTCTTTCTTTGCAGGACAATCTAATAAGCAAAGTTTACATTGGTATAAAAGTAACTTTACACAAAGTGCATCAAAGCTAAACTTCGATGTTTCTCCTGAGTATCTATATTCAAAAAAAGCTGCAGTAAAAATGAAAAAAATAATTCCTAATGCTCGATTTATTATTTTGTTACGAAACCCTGTAGATAGATTATTTTCTCATTATCAAATGAGCGTTCGTGACAGATGGCAAAAAAAAGAAACTTTTGAGGATGGTGTGGACTCATTATTTAAATCTGGTTTAGAAAGATGTCCGTTTTCTTGGATAAATAAATCCTATTATCTACCAAATATACAAACATGGTTTGATATTTTCCCAGATAAATCTCAAACCCTGGTTTTAAAAGCCGAAGACTTTTTTACTACTCCTCAAGGTATATTTAATGATGTTTGTGATTATGCTGGTGTTCCAATTCAAGATGTAGATGTAACTGCTAAAAAAGTCGGAAAATACAAAGCAGTTATGAATATGGATACTAGAAAAAAACTAGAGGATGTATATCGTGAGCACAATAAAGAGCTTGAGGAATTTTTAGGTCAGAAATTTAATTGGTACTAAATTACCGTTGGTAATAGTCTCTTGTGTCGTAATAGTAGTGATTATACAGCTGATTATAGGTAGAGTTCATGTTCTGTTGTGGGGGAGTGTAACCACCAACAGTAAAAAAGAAGTTTTTGTAATGGTTATCTTCTGCTCTGTAGCGTGCGTAGCGTTCATTGTCGCTTTCATTTTGCGAAATATTTTGTGAATATATTTGCGGACTTGGAATTTGCACATCAGTCCAGTTTCGACTTCCATAACCTGTATCATTTCCAAAATAATGTTCTTGTACAGCCCAGTTGTTTTGTACGACAGGAGGTAGGTAAGAAAACGTTCTTGTGTTGTAGTGAGGTTGATTATAATTATTTGAATTATACGTAGCGGTACTGTATGAGTTATTGTATTGTGCATTTGCTGTACTTGTAAGTAGTGAGAAAAGCATTACAAAAAATAACGCTACTATTCCTGTTTTTCTTATTGTTGCTGTATTTGACATATTTACATATTACTTATGTAATAATTTTTGTCAATACTTTAGGTATATGTAGGTATATCTGCTATGAACTTTTCTTTAAATAACATTGTTCATATAATTTTGTATAAGAATGAGAAATAGTATCTTGCGCTTTTGTATAAAAAAGTAATGTTTGAATTGCAGAAGCACCCCTCACTGTTATCTCAACACCTGCTCTAATTTCCTTACACTTAATTGAACGTTTTGATGTGGTAACACTTCTAATTCTTCCAATGATTATTTTTGTAATGACATCATCTTTTTTGGCAGCAAGAATAAGTGGTTTTGCTTCATCTATAAAAGTTTGATGACTGCCACTAAACTTCGGGCCGTTCAGGATTCGTTTAGACTGGTTCATTAGTGATGCTTAGACTCGTTTCGGAATTCATAAAAAAAGTATAGCAAAAAGTATAATGATTTATTTTTTGCTACAATCATCCGATGAAAGAAAAACCTCTTTTGCAGAAAAAATGGGAATCAGGCGCAACTCGTGAATTTTATTTGGCGGACCATATTCACGACGAGTCAATTGTAACCAGTGTGTTCGGTGTTGGTTTTTATGAAGATAAGCTAATAATGACAAAAACATTTAGAGGTTGGGAATTACCTGGAGGACATGTTGAAATCGGAGAAACACCTGAAGATGCATTGCACCGTGAGGTAAAAGAGGAGTCTGGAGCAATTATTAATTCTCAGAAGGTGATTGGTTATATGGAAATTAGTGATGTTGTCGAGAAAATTAATAAAGCAACGGGTGTGCCATATCCAATGGTGTCACATATGGTTTTGTATTTTATTACTGTTACCGAAGCTCCTGGTTGTCATGACAAGAATGAATGTATCGATTCTGGAATATTTTCACTTGAAAGTGAAGAAGTTAAAAATTCTCAACATTATGATCTTATTTCTATTATTCAAGAAAAGGGTATGTTTCTTGAAACTAAATAATTAGCGATAGTTTTGTTATACGTTTGTTATTTTCTCAACGATGTCACTAACAGTCTTTGGGTCTGCCAAAGTTGTTATGTCACCAAAGTCTTCGGTTTTCCCTTGGGCAATCTTTCTTAGAATTCGTCTCATTATTTTGCCAGATCTGGTTTTTGGTAAATCGCCAACGAATTTTATTTCATCTGGCTTGGCAAAAGAGCCCACATGTTCTTTCACTAAAATTATTAGTTCTTCCTTAAGTTTTTCATCCTCTTCTTCTCCTTTAATAAGAGTCACGAATGCATAAATAGATTCACCTTTAATTTCATGAGGAATAGAAACCACTGCTGCCTCTGCAACTGAAGTATGCTTTGTTAATGAGCTTTCAATTTCTGCTGTTCCAATAAGGTGTCCAGATACTTCCATAACATCATCAATTCTTCCTGTAACCCAAAGATCGCCATCTATATCTCTCTTTGCACCATCACCGGTTAAATAGTATCCAGGATAGGGTTTAAAATATGTTTCAAGATATCGTTCATGATTACCGTAAAGTGTTCTTATTTGTCCTGGCCAAGAACCCTTTATCATTAACTTCCCAGAACCTTTACCAGTAATTTCTTTGCCGTTGTCGTCTAAAATAGCAGGGAGTATTCCAAAGAATGGTTGTGATACTGCGCCAGGTTTTAGATTTTTTGCATATGGAAGTGGGGTAATTGCTGGTCCACCAATTTCTGTTTGCCACCATGTGTCTATAATCGGACAATGATTGTTCCCGATTGTGTCGTGATACCACCGCCATGCTTCCGGATTGATTGGTTCACCTGCAGTTCCTAATATTTTTAGGCTCTGTCTCGAGGTTTTTTCTAATAACTCATTTCCCTTAGACATAAGAAGTCGTAGGGCAGTAGGGGTGCTGTAAAAAATAGTTACATTATGTTCATCAATTATTTTCCAATATCTAGAACAGTCTGGATATGTTGGTATTCCTTCATACATAACAGTTGTTGCACCGTTACAAAGTGGTCCGTATATCACAAAAGAGTGTCCTGTTATCCATCCAACATCAGCAGTACACCAGTAGATATCTTTTTCTTTATAATCAAAAACATATTTATGTGTTGAACTGGTCCAAAGTAAGTATCCTCCTGTTGTATGAACGACTCCTTACTGCATGAGCAATAAGATTATAGGCGCAGTTTTTTTTATTTTATTCACCGCTGGAATATGGGTTTTGAATAGCTTCACTCCTTTGTATGACTTGTCTAACGCAGTTAAGTCTTTAGTAGCAATTACAATTACATACTGTTTTTTCAAAATTGTATTACGGTTGCTAATTGATAGAAACGTTAAAGAACGAAAAGCTGTACATTTATTTAGAAGGCTAAATAATAGTGCATTTTATGTAGTGGTTGTATTTTGGCTTCTAACAATTTGGGTAGAAAATACTGAAACATTGTTACTTTCATATGGATTAATTTCAGCTGCTGTTGCATTGGCACTTCAAGATATATTTAAAGATTTAATTGGTGGCTTTGTGCTATTGGGAAGTGGAAATTATCGTGTCGGAGACAGGATTGAAGTTGAAGGTGTTGTTGGTGATGTTGCGAAAATTAGTTTGTTATACACAACGGTATTAGAAATACGTAATTGGGTAGATGGAGATCAACCAACAGGGCGTTTAACGCTAGTCCCTAATGGTAAGGTAGCGCGTGCCGTCGTTCATAATTACACTAAAGACCATGAATTTATTTGGGATGAAATCGTGATACCAATTACATATACAAGTGATTGGCAAGATGCAATTAAGCGAATCAAAGTTATTTTAGGTAAAACCCAGACACAAATTAGCAAAAAGGCTGAAAAGCAAATTGAGAATCTTTCAAAGCATTATTATATTGAGAACAGTGTTATTGAACCAAATGTCTTTATTAAGCTAACAGATAATTGGATTGAATTACACATTCGTTACATTACTGATACAACAACAAGAAGAACCTCACAAAGTGATATAAGTATAGAAATTTTAAAAGAAATTCAAAACTCGAAAGGAATCACTATTGCGTCTGAAACAATGCAAATACTTAAATAAAAACTTGTGTTTATTGGTATGTAGGTATATTTTAAACACCATGAATGATTTTGAAACCAAGGATGCATACGGAAATATATTACAAAATGGTGATACTGTTTTTGTAATTAAGGATTTAAAAGTTAAGGGTAGTTCAGATGGATTAAAAAAAGGAACAAAAGTAAAAAACATTCGATTAACAGATGAAGTAGAAGGATTAACAGGTAAGATTGACGGAATGAAAGGTGTATATATTAATCCAGACTATGTTAAAAAAGGGTAGATTAAAATAATATATGTCAGCAGATATTCAAAAAAATAATCCTCTACATGGCATAACACTTAAGATGCAGGTTGAGGAATTGGTAAAAGAATTTGGTTGGGAGACTTTAGGTGAGAAAATCAGAATTGATTGTTTCAATGAAAATCCAAGTGTTACATCGAGCTTAGTGTTCTTACGCAGAACACCGTGGGCACGAGAGAAGGTAGAGAGTCTCTATTTGTGGACTTTTTTTAATCGCCACGGGTTGCGTAAATAATTTCTATATCTAGTGTCTTTACGGAATATATAATATATATACAATACATACACATGAAAAATCTTATTATGACAAAAAAGAATATGTATAAAGGCGTAGCTACTGTTTTATTAATTACTGCTTTTGTGGTCGTGATTACTAGTTTTGTTCCACAAGACTTATACGCACAAAATACTAGTGTTGCATCAAGTACAATTTCTACTTCAACTGCAACCATTCAAGTTGCAGAAACTGAAACTAGGGTACGAAGCGAAAAACCTGAATTACAAGAAAATCCTATTATTGTTCCTGTTAATGAAACTTCAAAAGAAATACTCTCTAGACGCTCACTCGATGAAATAACCATTTTTAACTTCTTTGCGTACATCATTCATGAAGCAGTAAAAAGAGGAGTACCTGCAGAAACCATTTCTCTTACATTGCTACTACCAGTGCTCGCAACTGTAGTTGCATTCTCAAAGAATATTATTGGTTTACGAAGCTTTAGTATGATTGTTGTTATTACAACATCTATTGCATTCTTAGCATCAAACCTGCTAATAGGAAATATTCTCTTTGGTGTTATTTTATTTGCATCATTAATTGCTCGTTCGCTCTTCAAGAAGCTTAAAATAATGCAAATTCCTAAAATTAGTCTTTCAATATTTTTTGTTTCACTATTTGTTTTAGTGTCGTTTGTTTTACTATCGACAGTCGAATTCTTTAATATAAAAAGTATTTCAATTGTGCCAATCCTTCTGTTTATTATCTTAAGTGAAAAAATTGTTCGATTGCAATTTGATAAGTCTTTCAATGAGTCACTCGGGACAATACTCAATTCGCTGTTCCTTGGAATTTTTGGATACTATATTTTTTCAATTAAAGAGGTACGTGAGACTATTTTAATTTACCCAGAACTAATTTTATTACTTGTTCCAATTAATATTGCAATTGGAAGATATTTCGGATTACGTCTTACTGAAAGGATACGATTTGATTTATTAAAAAAATAATATGGCAATTAATCATAGTGCATTGGGGATGAATGCAAGAAACTATTTGTACATCCGTCCATATAATAAAAAAGGTGCAAAGAAGCGTGCTGACGATAAGTTGGCAACTAAGAAAAGGTTTATAAAAGAGGGTATTAAGTGTCCAAGGTTACTTGTTTCATTTGAAAAAAATAGCGAGATACGAAGTTTTGACTGGACATCATTGCCAAAGAAATTTGTTGTAAAACCTGCACGTGGATATGCAGGCGAAGGTATATATCTCGTTAGGAAATGGGATGGAGAGCAAGGTGAGTTACCAGACGGTACTATTATTGTACGTAGTGATTTAGAGAGAATATTTTTTGATATTTTAACAGGAGGCTACTCACTGCAGGGAGGTTCAGATTCTGTGATCGTAGAAGAGATGATTATTCCCAAACAGTTTTATAAGCAAATGCCTAAGAATGGTGTACCAGATATCCGGCTTATCGTTTTTTCAAGCGTTCCAATTATGGCTGAGCTTCGTTTTCCTACTGAGAAATCAAATGGAAAAGCTAACTTGTCGCAAGGTGCAATTGGAATTGGAATTGATATTACTTCTGGTGTTACAACAGAAGGATATTTAAATAAAAAAAGGATTACACATTTTCCGAATACACAAATTAAAATTGCTGGACTTAAAATACCATATTGGGATGAAATTCTTCATGAAGCAGTTAATGCTTCTAAAGTTATTAGGTTAGGGTTTGCTGGAGTCGATATTGTGATTGATGAGAATAAAGGTCCAATGATAATAGAAATGAATGCACGACCAGGACTTGAGATTCAACAAGTAAACGGTGCTTCTCTTCGTGAGCGTTTTGAGCGTGTCTCTCATATTAAACCAGAGCCAACTGTAGAACGAGGAGTACGGATAAGTAAAACATTATTTGCTACGCAACTTTCTGAAAAAGTTAAAAGCAAAGAAAAACAAAAAATCGTGATTGGTATCATTGAAGATATTATTTTATATGATGTTGTTTCTAAGACGCAGTTGGCAGTGAAGGCTAAGATTGATACGGGTGCAGACTCAACATCTTTAGACAAGAAGCTTGCTGAAAGTATTGCAGCACAAAGAGCAAAGGGAACTAAGATTATTCGTTCTGCGAGTGGAAGGTCAAAAAGAAAAGTTGTTTCTATTGATTTTTCAATTAGAGGAAAAAGAATTAAGACAAAAGCGAGCGTTACTGATAGAGATCATTTAAACTACCAAATGATTATTGGTAAGAACGATCTTAAAAATTTCCTTATTGATCCAACAGTTAATACTATTGAGTAGAGGTGGAAAGCTTTTAGCTGCACTCTTTGGTAATTTAAGGTTTACTATTTGTTTACTTTGACTCTGTTGATTGTGTTTGGTTCGAACGTAATAAGAATAAAGAAAAAAGCCTCAACCGAAGTTGAAGCTTCGTTTGAGGTATCTAAAGTTATAAGGGTGAGACTAGCCGTTTAGTTCGTTAAAAAACTTCTCTTGTTGGTATGTTGTTTTTGTCAACTGTGGTGATTTTTTCCATCTCATTTCGATGAAAATCAACTCTACTGGTTGGTAAAACCACAACATCATTAACTTGAACCATCCTGCTTTTTTGGTATCTTTATTTTTCTTCATAGATATGTCTTTGTGCTTGGTTGAAAAATACTTTCATTTCATATATCAACATAAAAAAAGTAATATGTCTATTTTTGCTCGCTCTACAAGACGATTTTCTAAAGATAGATTCGAGCAAGGAATTAAAAATCAAAACATGTTGCTGGAAGAAACTAAAATGTTACTAGAATTAAATATAAGTAATAAATAATAATGCAAACTACTTGCATTATTATTTATATTAATGCAAACTACTTGCATTATTATTTATATTAATGCAAACTACTTGCATATGAAATTAGTGTGCGTAGGAAAAGGTGGATCAGGAAAAAGTAGCGTTAGCTGGCTTATTTCTCAGTACATAAAAGAAAAAAGAGGATATATTGCAACTATCGATTCTGATCATAATATGGATTTGACACACATGGTTGGTTTGGATTTCGACGCTAGTACGAATACGTTACATAAAATGCATGATGCATTTCGAGATTTTGTTGGGCAAAAAGAAGACAAGGCGTGGCACCAAATTGTACTAGATGGAAGAATTTTGCCGCGGGTCACTCTTGAGAATAATCAGAAAGATTCATTTTCCAAACAAGTATTTATACCAATTTCAGAAGAGCATGATCATGCTGTTGTAGGTCTTGGGTGTGATGATGTGTTGTATTCAGCGAGATGTGCTCACGGGCACAGTGCTCCATTAAAATATTACTTAGGTCTTCTAGATAATGCACGTGATGTAGTTGTTGATGGGGTTGCTGGTGTAGATATGCTCAATGCGGGTATTTACGTTGGTGCAGATATGCTTTGTATTGTTGTGGAGCCTCAGCCGAACAGTATACGAGTATGT
>Ga0136601_1000517_pt1 | contig 16321 bp, 18 predicted proteins | sample AntRauMFilla2699_FD_181020 | JGI IMG/M metagenome (GOLD analysis project Ga0136601, IMG submission 181020) | Saline lake microbial communities from Rauer Islands, Antarctica - Metagenome Filla 2 #699 | ecosystem: Environmental > Aquatic > Non-marine Saline and Alkaline > Saline | place... | reverse complement strand
TAATCTTTCTGGAAAACATGGTCCAACAGTATTGGGAACTGATAATCTAATGATGACAGCAGTGCTTGCAGAAGGTACTACTGTTATTGAATCAGCAGCATGTGAGCCTGAGGTTGTTGATCTTGCTGATTTCCTTAATGCAATGGGAGCAAAGATTACAGGAGCAGGGACAACCACAATTACTATTGAAGGAGTAAAGGAATTAGGTGAAGTAGAGCACAAAGTTATCCCAGACCGAATTGAAGCAGGAACATATATGGTTGCATCTGCTATGTGTGGAGATGGTGTTGTTTTAAACAGGGTGAGGGAAGATCATTTAGAACCAATTACTAAAAAACTAATTGAAGCAGGACATAAAGTAGAATTTACTAATGATGGAACAACTGTTTCTGTTAGTCCTGGTAAAGAACCTAAGGGATGTAATATTGTCACAGCTCCACATCCAGGATTTCCAACGGATATGCAAGCTCAATTTACATCACTCTTTGCAATCACTCCAGGAATTTCTGTTGTAGAAGATACAATATTTCCACAAAGATTTATGCACTGTGCAGAGATGACACGTATGGGTGCAGATATTAAAGTAGATGATGGAAAGGCGGTGATTGAGGGAGGAAAACCACTTTCAGGTGCACCGGTAATGGCATCAGATTTGCGTGCTTCAGCAGCACTGGTACTTTCTGCACTGTGTGCAGAGGGGGAGACAGAGATTAATCGCCTATACCATATTGATAGAGGATATGAGCATATCGATGAAAAACTACTTGCTTTAGGAGCAGATGTAGAGAGAGTTAGTGAATAATGATATACTAAATATATGAGTATACTTAAAAAAATTGTAGATTGGAACAATGAAAGAGGGCTGATAAAAAAAGGATTTAATCATGAGATCGAAATGTCTTTTATCGTAGAAGAATTATTAGAAAGTACAGGAAAATTTAATTCTGAAGATGCTAGAGAAGAAGCATTAAAAATTGCTAAGGTAATTAATGAAGATTCAAAAGCTGAACCAGAACATATAATAGATGCTTTTGCTGACATTATTGTCTTTGCTACCGGAGCAATCGCAAAGAATGGGTATGATCCCGATAAGGTAATGGATGAAGTATATAAAGAGATTGATTCAAGAAAAGGGAAGTTGGTGGATGGAAAGTTTGTAAAGGATTTAGATGCAGAGAGATATATTGCTGATTTCTCTGAATGTAAAACAGATTAGTAAAAAACGTACCAAATTGGTACGTTTTTTTTATCCTATTTCCCAACCCTCAACTTCGTCTTCTTTAATCTATCAATCTTTGGAAGTGTAATTGTTAGTATTCCATGTTCTGAATCAGCTTTTGATTCCTCAACATCAATCTCTGCAGGAAGATCAATTGTTCTTGATAGGATACCCCAGAAAATCTCCCTGTGTTTGTATGTAGATTCTGCATAATTTGAACGACTTCTTCTTTCTGCTTCCAATGTTACTTGTTCACGAGATATTTCAATATTAACAGCATCAGGAGAGATTCCTGCAATTTCTGTTTGTATAATTATGTCACATTCTGTCTCTACAATATCCACCAAAAAGTCCATAGAGTTTTCCTCAACAAATTCATCTAGTGATGATGATTTTTTTTCAGAAAGAGTTTGATTCATTTCATCATCTTCTTCCTCAAAAATGTCATCGTCGAATTCATCAACGTTAACGCTTCCTGTTAGTCTTTCAAATATTGAAAATCTTTTTTTCATAATAATTATATTTTGTTAAGGTGAACTTTTTTAATTTTTTCGAAAAGGATGAATAAAACTAATGAGCCTATCCATACTGCGACAAGACTCCAAATCATTGTCTCTTCGTTGCTTACTATTATAAATAAATTAAACAATGCATGCAAACATGTTGATACTGCCAAACCAATGAAAAACCATATCTTTTTGACTTTCTCGTGCTTAAAGAATGAAGAAGCTATAAAGTATCCAAAGATTGCAGAACTCGCCACATGGACTAATGTAGCGCCAATAAAGCGTAGATTACCAGTTAATATTGCAGTAGTTGTGTCGTTTTCTAGAAGTGGGGATAAGATATATAGAATATTCTCAAAAGCAGCAAATCCAAGGGCTGCAGAAATCATATATACCATAACATCAATTGCTTCATCTCCATCTTTTGTCCGAATTCCAGAAAACCATGCCGCAGTATATTTAAGTAATTCTTCCGCTAATGACCAGAGAATTAGAAATCCAAAACCAGTTAGAACAGATGTTGTTACAACAGACTCTATACTAACGCCATGCAAAAGTTCTTTATAGAAAAGAACTTGTATGACAAGTGCTACAGGAGCTGCAAACATTCCAAGTATAAAGGCCCCTAATATTCTTCTAAATGGTTCAGGATGAGAACTGTCTTCGTGTGTCCAAAACATCAGCCATATTATCGCAGGTAGAATTCCTCCTATAATCGCAAAGACTAATGATTGAGTTAGTGTAAACATAAATTATTATTTAGGCCACTTGGCTACCATAAGTATATCATCTTTCTTGTTTGGTAGGTTTTGCCAGATTGTCTCTGTAATAAATGGCATAAATGGGTGTAATATTTTTAATGATGTTTCTAGAATTTTATACAGAGTGTATGAAGCAGATGCAATTTCTCCTTCCGTGCTATTCTCATTAGTCAAAACTTCTTTATTTCTCTCAATTATTATGTCTGCAAAATTATGCCAGAAGTAGTGATATAGTTTCTCTCCTGCAATATAGAATCTATATTCTTCAATATCTTTTGTCACATCAACTACAATCTCATTTAGATCCTCCAATTCTTTTAGATTCTCTTTTGTAATAGTAGGAATATTATCCTCCCCAAAGTAATCAGTGTTTGCATTTTCTAATACAAAACGACTAGCATTCCATATTTTGTTAGAGAATTTACGATATGCTCTGATTTTTTCCTCAGAAACTTTAATATCATTACCAGGACCATTACCAATTATTAATGATAGGCGAAGAGCATCAGCTCCAAACTTTTCTGATATGTCTAAGGGGTCAATTGCATCTCCTGATGACTTGCTCATCTTCTTTCCTTGTTTGTTTAGTACCATTCCGTGTAGATATACTGTTTCAAATGGTATTTCGCCTAATAGATATGTAGACATAAGTACCATTCTCATCACCCAGAAAGGAAGGATGTCATGACCAGTTTCAAGAACTGATGTTGGATGGAATCTTTTCATATCTGTAGTTTCTTCTGGCCAACCAAGTGTTGAGAATGTCCACAATCCTGATGAGAACCATGTATCGAGAGTGTCCTCATCTTGTACCCATCCTTCTCCTTCGGGGGCCTCTAGTCCAGTATGTATTTCTTCACCTTTGTACCAAACTGGTATTTGGTGACCATACCAAATTTGTCTTGATATACACCAGTCACGTAGATTTCTAACCCAGTGGAGATATACCTTTTCATATCTATCTGGAATGATATCAATTTGTTTTTCTTCTACAGCAGCCAACATCAATTTCTGCAAAGTTGTTTTTGAACCAGATTCAATCCCTTTAATATTTGAGTGGGGAATTGTAAATTCTTTTGTAACAGAAATCCACCATTGTAGTTTTGGTAATGGCTCAATTATTCCTCCTGTTCTTGAAGACTTAGATAGGTTTTGTTTTACATCTTCTTTTGAAATTATTAAATCATTTTCTTCTAACCACTCTGCAACCTTCAGTCTTGCATCGGTTGTTTTTAGTCCTGCAAGAATAGATCCTGCAACTTCTTCCATCTTTGCATACTCATTAATTACTTGTATTAACGGAAGGTTGTGTCTTGTTCCAATATCATAGTCAATTTGTGAGTGGGCTGGTGTAACTCCAACAGCACCAGTTCCAAATTCTGGATCTACTGCCCTGTCGGCGATTATTTGTATTGATAGTGGTACTTCACAGAATGAAACATCAAAAGTCTGTCCGATATATTCCTGATATCTTGCGTCATCTGGGTGTACTGCAACGGCTACATCACCAACCTTTGTTTCTGGTCTTGTTGTAGCAATTGGAATGGGGAAGTCTTTAGAATATTTAAATGTATACATTACTGCATCAACTTCTTCGTGATCCACCTCTTCATCAGAGATAGTGGTTTGCCCTTTTGGATCCCAGTTAACAACACGGTCTTTCTGGTAGATTAATCCATCATCATGCATTTTTTTAAATGCCGTACGAACAGATTTCTCTCTTTCATCATCAAGAGTAAATGCTTCACGAGACCAATCTAAAGAAGAACCCATTTTCTTTAGTTGGTTTATTATTGTATCGTGACTTTCTTGTGCAAAAGTATCAACTCTGTTTAAAAATTCTTCTCTACCTAAATCATGCTTTCTTATCTTATCTTTTGATAGCATCTTCTCAACTTTTGATTGTGTAGCAATTGCAGCATGGTCTGTACCAGGTAGCCATAGAGTTTGATCTCCTTTCATCCTATGATATCTAACAAGAGTGTCTTCTATCGCAAGCATAGCAGAGTGTCCAACGTGTAGAGTACCAGTAACATTTGGTGGTGGAAGCACGATAGAGAATGGTTTTGCATCAGGTGTTGTGATGCCTTTCTCAATACAAACATCAGGATTAAAAAGCCCTGATTCTTCCCACATTTTGTAGATTAAATCTTCGTGCTGTGTTCCATCATATGGACTTTTAAATATTTCTGGAATTTCATTTTTGTTTGGCATATGTATTTTGTATATTAGCAGAAAATAGCTGAAAATTAAAGGAAAAAACTATGCATCTACTCTCCAGTTTCCATCAGCTTTTATATCTGGATTAATTTCTCCTTTCATTCTTTGACTCTTCAGATATCCGGCAGCACCAATCATTATGGCATTATCAGTACTTAGATCTTTTTCTGGTAGATATAATTTAATTCCATTTTCCTCACAAACTTCTTGTAATTTCTCTCTAATATATTTATTTGTAATCACACCTCCTCCAACTATTAATGATTTTGCACCAACTATATCAATCGCATCTTTTGTCTTTTTTGTTATTACTTCTACTACAGCTTCTTCAAAAGAAAATGCGATTTGGTCTTTTGTATCTTCATTAAGCTCTCCAAGTTCTTTTGTCTTGTACAAAACAGATGTTTTTATTCCTGAGAATGAAAAATTTAAATCTTTTGAGTGTAGCATTGGCCTAGGAAAATCAAATTCTGGTTTAGAACCCAGCTTTCTTAACTTATCTGCCCTCATCGATACTTCTGGTCCTCCGGGGTACGGAATATCTAATAGTCTCGCTACTTTGTCATATGCTTCTCCAATAGCATCGTCTAATGTTCTACCAAGAATTTCATATTCACCCCATTTAGATATTTTGATTAGTTCTGTATGACCTCCCGATATTAAAAGAGAAACAGCAGGGAATTCAACATCCACATCTGGCGCTAGTAGTACAGAAGTTATATGACCCTCCATGTGATTTACTGGTAGTAGGGGAATGTTCCACATCAATGATAGGGCTCTTGCTGCGTTAATTCCAACCCATAATGCTGGTTCAAGACCTGGTCCTGATGTTACAACAATTAAGTCAATATTGGGTTTTTCATGTGTTTCTATATATGTAATTAGTTTTTCAAACAATCCTTCTTCCCTAGAAAGAATTTCAATTGTTTTCGATTTAGTTTCTTCATTTAAGATATTCTCTTCTTCCTTAAGATTATTAAATACTTCCGAGAGTAATTGAGGAAAGTTATTTGCATGCTCTCTTTTTGCCATGCTTGGGAATACTCCTCCATATTCTTTATGTATGTCTATTTGAGAGTTTAGTGCAGAAGACAGTACTTTAAATTTTGGCATAGAAATACCACCATCTGCTTCTAGTATAGCTAATGCCGTTTCATCACAACTTGTTTCTATCGATAGTATTTTCATAACATTGATACTACTATTATTTAGTTTTATACACAAGAAGATAAGGAAAAAGCACCACTGTTAAGTGGTGCTAGTGTTTAGTGATGATCTTCTTCAGGATCATCATCTCCGAAGTATAAGAACGAATCTTCAAGCTCACCTTCTTCTAGATTTTCGCGGATATCCTCAAAAAGAGGAGATAGGGTTATTTCAAAAAAGCTTGCGATAATAAATCTTGTCTCTGTTGGACTGACAGAAAAATCATCGACAACAGGATATATTTCCTGATAGAAAAACTTATCAGTTTCTGATTCAATACAACCTTCTTGGTATCCGTGTTCTAAGAAAAAAAGGACAATTTGCATAAGATCTGATTTCATATTTAGACTCTGTGGTCTACTTATAAAGTTTTTATAGATCTTATTAAGCTCTAACAATAACATCGTTCTTTCTTGCAATCGATTATCTCGTGCATTCATGATGTGTATTTTGTAGTTTATCTAATAGTACGTTTGGATTGTAGTATTGTCAATGGTAATTTTTTTGTCTAGTCTAGTTTCCTTTGACAATAATAAAATAGGTGATAAGATTCCCCCGAAATGTACAATAAATATACACAAACATTAGCCATCTTAAGTCTTATTTTTTGCTTAAGTCAGATGTCATCGTTTGCAGTGGATGAGGTATTTGCGAGAGCAACAAAATACCATAAAACTGACAAAAACTGTGATCCTGATACAAAAAAAGGATTAACCTCAACCGACATAAAACTCAAGGACAGCGATGAGAATTCCATTGGAATGGTTGCTGTTGATCCGGAGAAAATTCCATATGGATCATTGGTGTATTCACCAAAAACTAATAGATTTTTTCTTGCTTGTGATGTTGGAGGGGCGGTTATTAACAGAACTGCTGCCAAAGACTTTTCCAAGAAAAAAGGATTATCAAAAAAACATCAAGATGCTCTAGTATTAGATTTCTATTCTGATCAAGAGATTATTGATAATCATTTCTGTGATTTCCTTGTAATAAAACACACAGGAGACATTGAGTTCTATAAGCTACATGGAAAATATCAGACACTTCGTCTCGATCCTGAATTTTGGCTTGAAGAAATTAAGGAAAAAGAAAATAGTGAAGAACTGGAAGTGATCGAAAGAGCACTACAAAACATACCATCCTCCAAGTGAGGGTGGTATTTTTATTTTTGTATATCCTCAACTTTAAAGTATAATCAATGTATGAATAAAGCTCGTGTAATAGAAGAACATAAAACAAATTATGTAATTATGAATAAAGAAGGGGAATTTACAGCAACAGTACGTGGATCTTTTTTTGTTGGTGATAACTTTCCAAAAGTAGGTGATTATGTTGAGTATTCTGACTTGGGAAACAATCAAGCAATTATAGAAGGAATAGAAACACGTAAATCAGCGGTTACTCGTAAATCTTCTCGTGGAAACAATACACAAGTACTTGTAGCTAATGTTGATGTTATTTTTATCGTAATGGGACTAGACGAAGATTTTAATTTAAGCAGATTAGAAAGATATCTATTACTTGCTAAACAAAGTGAGGTTAAACCTGTGATCTTATTGAATAAGAGTGATTCTGTAGATAATGTAGATGAATATATAAAGCTTGTTGAAGAGGTTGCAAAAGATGTTGATGTGTATGCAATAAGTGCATCAGAGAATATTAATATGGATACTATCATTTCACACATTGATGATGAAACTACAGCTGTCTTACTTGGTTCATCTGGTGTTGGTAAATCAACCATAACTAACTGGTTACTTAAAGAAGACAAGCAAAGGGTTAGAGAGGTTAGAAAAGACGATGGTAAGGGAATGCACACCACAACATCAAGACAAATATTTAAGTTACCTACAGGAGGATATTTAATTGATACGCCCGGTATGAGAGAATTAAGCGTGGTGGATACGACAGATGAAGATGAAAATTTAGTATTTACACAACTTAGTGAATTATCAAAACAATGTAAGTTCTCTGACTGTGATCATGATAAGACTGAAGGTTGTGCGATTATAGAATCTATAAATAATGGAGAAATCTTAGATAGACAATTAAAAAGCTATATAAAAATACAACAAGAAAGAAAAGAAAAAGAAAAAAATGATATTGGACCAGTCTGGAGAAAGAGGAAAGGTCAAAAGAAAAATAAAAGAAAGAAATTTTTTGGAGATGAGGAATAAAAATATGAAAGATAATATTTATAAAAAAGCATATATAGCAGGAGGGTGCTTTTGGGGTGTTGAAGAATTGTTTCGTACTCGTCCAGGAGTTGTTGATACAGAAGTGGGGTACATAGGAGGGAAAATAGATAATCCTACATACGAAAATCATGAAGGTCATGCAGAGGGAATAGAAATAACATATAACTCAGAAGAAACAACGTTTAGGGATATATTAGAATATTTTTTTAAAATTCATAATCCGACTACTATTAATCAACAAGGGAATGATGTTGGTTCTTCATATAGATCTGCAATTTTTTATCAAAATGAAAAGGAACTTTCTGATGCTCAGGAAGTAATTAAGTCTGTAGAAGAAGGTGATGTGTGGAATGATCCTGTAGTTACTACATTAGAGCCATACACTAAATTTTGGAACGCAGAAGAATATCACCAAGATTATTTACAGAAAAATCCTGGTGGATATACGTGTCACTTTGAGAGGTAGTTTTTATTTTACCAAGATTGTAAAAAGATATACAAGATAACCTACCACATACGTTACATAAGGAAATTTTTTATATACACTAAACACATCTCCTTTTTTGTTCTCTTTATTAATACTCATTAAAATAAGTATTATATATGGAAGTGTAAGTAATGAGTGATAAGGATAAGAATTTGATATAAAAATTATTGCTATCAATATATAAATATAAAGACAAAAATATAGTGTCTTTTTTGTCCCAAGTAATGTAGCTATTGTTGATACTTTACTCTTCTTATCGGCTTCAATATCTGGTATTGCGGAATATGCATGCATGGCAGTTGACCACAAGAATCCAGCCATGACTGCAAATATTGCAACCTCCGTCCCTCCTGCTATTAGATAACCAATAAGTCCAACGGCTGCACAAATTATTCCATTCGAAAGACTATCTATAATTGGGATTCTTTTAAGTCTCACAGGTGGAAGTGAGTAGAGTATGTTAAATATTATATACACCAAAAATAAATATATTACATCCTTTGATGAATAGAATAATATTGGAAGAAATATAATATGAGTAATTATTATTGATATTATTATATTTCTATTATCATTCCTACTAATTCTAACTTCATACTCATCTTTTTTTGCATTGTTTTTATCTGTATCAGTATCAGCAATATCATTAATCCCATACATGAATATATTAGAAGGAAAAGTAAAATACAATAACCATAATATTATTATTGGAAAAGTTGAGATCTGTAGACTAAGTGGACCAGAACAACCGATACCTATTAATACTGATCCAATAGGGTACATCCAGAATCTGGGTCTAGAAATTAGAAATAATCTTTTTAACATATAATATATGGTATCATTTATTTAATGAAAAAAAAGAAGATTAGTATAATAACTGATGGGACATATGGAGACGTTTTGCCTTTTATATTTCTTACAAAAGAATTAAAGATTAGGGGGCACGACGTATCAATACTAACTAGTGAGTATTACAACAATATATGTAATAAATTAGATGTTAATTTAGTTTCTGTTACTAAAAATAGCTTAAGAGAAAAGTTCCTTAATAATAAAGATTTATGGAGCCATAAAAAGGCTTTTGGTTGTTCAATTAATTATGCAGAAGAAATTTTTAAGAGTTCCATAGAGGATATTATAGAACAAACTAGTGATAGTGATTTGATAATAGCTCACAGTTTAACAGTTTCTGGTAAGGTTGCAGCAAAGATAAATAATAAAAAATATGTAAGTGTTGCCATTGCTCCAATTTGTGTAAAATCTCTATATAGATTACCAGTATTTTTTGGTGGAATAAATTTTAATTTTTTGCCTTACGTTTTTAAAAAATATTTTTATAAACTTGGATATTTTTTTGTTCTAAATAAATATTTTAAAAATATAATTTTAGAATTAAAAAAAATAGGGATAGATAGTATTAAAGATCCATTGTTTTGGGGTGTTTCATCAGAGATGACTATTGGGTTGTGGCCAAACTGGTACTTGAATGTACAAAAAGACCAAAAGGAATTTCTACAGCTTTCAGGGTTCACAAAAAATGTTGAATATTTTGAAGATGATATGGATAGGGAATTAGAAGACTGGCTAAAAAAGAAAGATACAATTGTTATCACTATGGGTAGCGGATATCTTTTTCTGGATAAGTGGAAGAGTATAATAGAAAAAATATCAAAAAAATATGACTGTAATTGTTTAGTATTAACACCAGAAAATATTAATAGTAGTAATAATATGATTAGATATGTTAAAAGAGTTCCCCTTAGCAAGGTCCTGCCTTTGTGTAAGTTGTGTATTCATCATGGGGGAGCGGGGATGGTAGCTCAAGTAATTAATTCTGGTACTCCTTCTGTTGTTGTGCCAATGGCACATGATCAGCCAGATAATGGTTATTTGCTAGAAAAACTTGGGGTTGGAAAAGTGGTCTGGATGAAGGAACCTAAGGAAAATATAATTTTGAATGCTATTGATTTAGTTTTAAGTTCTGAAGAGATTAAGAAAGCTAACAAAAAATATAGCAAATTAGTCCAAGAGTCTAAAAATGGAATATCTAAAACAGCAGACTATATTGAGGACTATATAGATTAATCTTTTAGATCTTTTTCTATTAATCTACTACTTATTCTTGCGCTCTCATATATTGTAGGTAATCCACTTCCTGGATGTGTACCTCCTCCAACAAGATAGCAGTTGTCCACTTCTTCAAACCTATTTCTCGGCCTGAAATATAACATCTGACTAAGTTTATGAGATAAGTTAAATGTTGCACCAAAGAAAACATTAAAATCAATTTCCCAGTCTTTTGGCGTAACAACCCTTTCTTCAATTATATGGTCTTCTAAATCTTTAAAACTAGTATTCTCTTTTAATATCTCAAATATCCTTTTTCTAAAATCTTCTTTGTTATTATCCCAATCTATATCAGATTGATTGTTTGGAACGGGGACTAATATATAAATAGAACTGTGTCCTTCTGGAGCAATTGTTTTGTCATTTATACTAGCATTTCTTATATATACAGAGATATCATCAGATATAATTTTATTATTAAATATATCTTTCAGGTTTTGTTTGTAATCATTAGCAAAAACTATTTGGTGATGTGGCTCATCATACAATTTATCAACACCCAGGTGAATCATATATGTTGAACAAGAAAAGTCTTTTTGTTTCATTTTATCTGGACTATATTTTTTAAGTAATCCTTCTTCAAACAGGTTTGTTGCGGCATATCCAAAGTCTGCATTAAGTACTATAGAGTCAGCGTATACCTTTTCTCCTGATTCAAGCTCTATGCCTTTTGCTTTTCTCCCTTCAGTGATTACTTTTTTAATTGGACTACTTAGATGAATGTGTCCTCCGTGCTCTTTTATAACCTCTGCCATTTTTTCTGATATCTCACTTAATCCACCCTCCACGTGATATATTCCATTTGCGTGTTCCATATATGGAAGTATTCCAAAAATACCAGGACAATCCCATGGTGACATGCCAAGATATTTTGCTTGAAAAGTAAAAGACAATTTCATTAATTCATCTTTAAAATATCTTGATGCTACTTGGTAAACATTTTTTGTTAAATCTATATATCCCGCCGCTCTTAATAGTCTTAATGATATCAAATCAGTTGCTTTAGAATAGTCTTTTGAAAGGCAAGGATATGATTTTTCAAATTTCTTTTTTTCCTTCTTTAAAAACTTTAAATAACCATCTTCATTTCCAGGAAAAACTCTTTTTATTTCTTCATACATCTTGTCTTGATTAGATGAAACATTAAGAATTTTTTCTCCATAGTTTAAAACATACATTGGGTCTAGATTTTGGAACTTCAAGTAATCACTACTTTTTCTGTCAGCAAGCGCAAAAGTTTCATCTAAGATAGATTTCATTAATAAAAAGGTTGGGCCAGTATCAAAAGAATACTCACCTTGTCTAATACAAGCGCTCCTACCTCCTACCTTATTGTCTTTCTCATAAATATGAACATCATATCCCTTAGAAGATAAGATCATTCCTGTAGATAAGCCTCCTGGTCCTGCACCAACTATTATTATTTTCTTCTTTTCTTTTTCCATTAAAAAATATTATATCATACTTATAAAAAACTATATTTTTCTACTATCATATGCCCAGTGTAGTATAGATTGTCTTTGTTTTGGTCTACAGTGAGAATCTCCGGGCCTACAATTATTCCTTATTTGTGCCAGGTGTCTAACATATGCTTTCCATCTTTTTATCTGTCTTTGATCATCGGTGTGTCTTCTACCCATATAATATCTACAGTACCATTGAAACCATCCTCTTGGATCATCTTTATGTAACCACCCTTTTTCTCTCCAAACAGAAAGTGGCTGACTGGCATTAACTCCGAAGTAATTTAATTCCTTGTGTTGTTTGTGGTCGGGAGAAAACTTAACACCACTAAACCACCCCTTTGGAAACTCCTTTGGTTTGTCACTAAAGTATACACCACCAAATACACCAAGTTCCAACATCTCTTTGGGTGTTAGCTGAGGTTTAAATTCAGAATCAAAATTTTTACCCACAGGTTCCGTTAATTCATATGTGTAGTTCTTTTGATATTTATCATTTACTTTAAGGGTTTTATTTTTCATGAAATATTATGATGATATAGGCATCTTGTGTACATATTTGCTTGATTCAACAAGATCAACCATTATTCTAGCCACCTTGCTTCTTGGGGTGATAGCTTCTGCTGGGCCATGAGGGGTTAATTTATATGATGTATCAGGAGATTTAGATTGTGATAATTTAAGAACACGTAAAAGTGTCCAATCTAGGCCTGATTCTTTTAAGACTTCGGCGTGCTTTATACCATCAATAATCCTTTCTCTATCTATTAGTTTTATAATTATATTACCCAGCTTATCAAATAGAGATGGTTTATCCCCATCGGTCCTAACTCCGGTACCAGTAAGACTTATAATCCTTTTAATACCATGGTCTTCCATGCTCTCTGTTATATTTGTAATACCTATTGTTTGCATAAGGGGATCTGAGTTTTTTATATGACCAATTACGCTAATTACAGCATCAGACCCTTCTATAGCTTTGGATACTTCTTCTTTATTTAAAACATTTCCATCAACAACATCAATATCATCAGGTAGATATTTTTTAGCTTCTGGATTATATACAAAAGCTACAACGCTATGTTTTTTTTCTAAACACTTTTTGACAACCTCAACACCTGTTCTTCCGTCTGCACCAAAAATACAAATTTTCATATAAAAATTATATCATACACATCGTATATACTCGAACATATTATGAAAATAAAAAATCATCTTGATGTACAAGATGATTTTGTTTTTAGTTCTGAAGATATTCCCACTTGGGTATACCCTTGGTGGTTAGAAGTAGGAATGAACCACTTGCTGACCAAACAGTATAAGACATGTCAAAATTAATAGTGAATGGATCAACGGGTCGGGGGATAAACCAAACTGTCCATTCTTCTGAGGGTGTCCAAACCTTGATGTCTCCGTTTTCTTTTTTAAGGTAGGTTATACCTTTGCTAACGTGGACCGTAGCACCTGGATATTTAGCTAACTCCTTATCCCACTCTGGCGTTAATGTTTTCATAATTATAAAGATCTTCAACTGTGAATTTACTACAAATATTAGTATTAGTCAATCTATATTGATAGATTTTGAGAGTACTTATTAATCAGTGCCTTTATTCCATTAAGATTTTCTTCCCACTCAATTGTTTCATGAGTTTTTAGTTCAACAGTAATAGCAGGGATTCCAATAGAAGCAAGCCATCCTTCTGCATCACCTGATATTTCATAGGCATCAAAAGAGGGAATTGCTGAATATCCAGATGCGGTAGCATATGTGTTCATAAGACTAAGAGTTTCTGGTAGGATTCCATTTTCACACTCCGAAGCATATACAGTATTTCCCTGACTATGCCAAAAAGCTACCATTTCAGGGCTCTGTGTAAGTATAAAATCTCTAATAGCTCTTGCTTCAGGTTCTGAGAAGGCACTTGTTCCAGCACTAACAGTATTACCTCTCCATGAACTTTCTGGTTTCCACTTACATGCAAAGTTTCTGTTGAGATCAATACCATTTGCATTAAATCTTCCAATTGATTCATCTGTACCTGCTGGGATGTCTGGTTGTAGGAATCTACCTTCCTTACCAACTACTTTATATAATCCATCGGGGTTTGCAGAGGGGATTATGGTAATTAGTATTTCTTCAGGAATAATACTAGGATTTAGAGTAATATGGTCTATAAACTTGTATGCTAATGAGACACTATTCCATTCGTATCCTCCATGGATTCCTCCTACAAACAATAGGTGAGTAGCAGTATTAACATCTGCTGTTCCAAACGTATATGACTCTATAGCTCTACCTTCCACAGAGTAGCCAATATTCTCTATCTGAGGATTGGGTATTATTATTTCTTGTTCTATTGGACTATCAACTACAGGAGCTAGTACTACAGATCTTTCTTTTGTCATAAAGTAAAACACCAAACCGCCACAAAGTGCGACGGTAATAAGTGCTAATGTAAGTGTTCTTGGTCCAATCATTATTCCTATTTGTAGTAATTAAGAAGTGCCTTAAGACCATTGATGTTCTTGTTTGTTTCTGGACTATCGTGTGTTGTAAGAAGTACGCTAATTGCTGGGATACTTTCTTTTGCTAACCAGTTTACAAAGTCACCAGTTGTAGCGTAGAAATCAAATTCTTTGTATGAAGGATATCCTGAGGCTTTAGAATATAGATCATTAAGTTCACTTGTTTCTGAAAGTACTCCATTATGACAACTTGAAGAGTATACTCCTCCAGCAGCACTATACCAAACAACAGCTGCAGTAGGGTTGTTGATTGCTACATAGTCTCTAATAGCTTTTGCTTCTGGTTCTGAAAATGCTTCATCTCCACCACTTACGTCTTTGTTTTGCCATTTAGCATTCTCTTGCCAGTCACATGCAAAATTTCTATTAAGATCAACGTCATTAGCGTTGAATCTTGCTGCAACCTTCTCACTTTCAGTTCCTGAAATATCAGACTCATTTAGACCCGGTCCGTAATCTTCTGCAACATTACTTAGTCCATCTGGGTTAAGTACAGGTACAATAGTTACTTGAATATTATCCGGGATAATATTTTTGTTATCCTCAATATATTCAATAATATCGTATGCTACTACTGCTGTGTTCCAAGAATATCCTCCATGAATTCCTCCCACAAAAAGTAGTTCTTTTTCTCCTGTTCCATATTTATATGCAATAATATTTTTTCCTTCAACTGAAGTTCCAATTATTGATTTTCTTGACCATGCAACTTCTTGTTCTTCCATCTCATCCATTTCTTCAATATCAGTAGTTTCTTCAACTGTTAATGATGATTGTTCTTCTACTTGCTCCTCTATATCACTTTCTTTTTGGTTTAATAAGTAAAAACCAAACACAACTGCTAGTAAAATTAATATTATGATGATTGTATTTTTCATAACACTATTATAGCACACCCATAGGTATCAATTCTAGTTGTAATAAAAAAAAGCCACAAGTTTTACTTGTGGCTAGTTTAGTTGAGGTTTTTAATCTATTGGACAAATGTGCTCATTTGCCTCAATTGCCTTATCCCGGAGTGATTTTTCAAGAGCCTCTTCTTTTAGCTGCTCAATGATTTCTTTCTGGAATCTTTTTTGTCTTGATTTAAGACGACGACCCATACAACTCGCTAAATGACTTGTATGTTGGTGATCAGAACATTCTCTAGTATCGTTTAGGGCGTCTCTACACATGGCATAGATTAACCTTCCTCGACTCTCTTTGAAGTTCTTTAATCTGGCGGCGATTCGCTCTTCCAGATTATCTAATTCTCTATTGTTCATCTGTATTATATTATAACATATCTATGTATAATTGTCTATTTTAGATTTATGTAATTATATAAATTATTTTTTAAAAATTTGTAAATTATATTTATTAATATATTCTAAAATTAGGAACCAAAATAAACAAATGAAACAAGAGCACATTAATTTATAGAATTGAACCAAAAATACTTTTACATGACTCTGTTCGAAAAGAATATTCTATACTCTATGATATTTTGAATCCAATTAAGTTAGTAGACTCTGAAAATCAAAATGCCAATGGTTTACAATTATCACCGGAGAAGGAGGTCCTACACCATCAAGGTTCAAACGCGTTATAAAAACAAAAAAGGGGCTG
>Ga0136601_1000515_pt1 | contig 16334 bp, 21 predicted proteins | sample AntRauMFilla2699_FD_181020 | JGI IMG/M metagenome (GOLD analysis project Ga0136601, IMG submission 181020) | Saline lake microbial communities from Rauer Islands, Antarctica - Metagenome Filla 2 #699 | ecosystem: Environmental > Aquatic > Non-marine Saline and Alkaline > Saline | place... | reverse complement strand
ATATTTTCCTATCCTCCACACACGCTGTCGCGCAGTGGCGTTAAATTATTGAAGCGGTCTTTGATCTGCTCATCGCTTGGTTCTTCGTCTTGCACAAAGATAACTACATTTCCAATAAGGTTGTTAATTCTCTCCAAACGCTCTTCGTCGTCTTCTCCCTCTACAGGCTTTGCATGTTCGTCAACTTCGCCACCATGGGCGTAGGCTTTCTGCGTGAATAGGTCAAGTGGATTAAACGATGTTTCGTCATCAGTGTTTAGATAGCTTTTCTTACCCATGAAATCTTCGAGGTCTTCACTTAGGAATGTTTCCCAGTCCTTTTGCTCGTAATTGTCAGCATCGCCAATATATACATAGAAATTGGCACCATCAGGTATGGCAGGGAGCAAGTTACCAGCCGTATCGATGTGGTGCATTCGCATCATACCTTGATCGTAGCGACGGCCAAGAGAATCATCTTCACCTCCAATTAGGTTCCAACCATAGAATTTCAAGAATTCGCCACCAGTGATACCACTCCAATGAACGTGCGCCATCTGGTCTTGGTCGTCATGGAAGTCAACTGGCTGTCCGGTTAGTTCAGCGCTACAAGAAGTGGAGTCGTACTCTTCCTGGAATTCATCATGCGAGAAGTCCACTGACTGGCCGTCAACGATAATCTGTGTCCGCAAATGATAGTGTTCAAACTCAGGATCTCGTAAGTGAGCTGGTGTTGAAGTGTACAGATATCCATAACCCGCGCCAGCCAACAACATGATGGTCAATACGATTAAGCCACCTTTGATCAACCAGCTTTGTTTACTAGCGATGTCTTTTGCTGTTTTGGTTTTATTTTTACTAGGCTTCTTTTCCTCTGCCACTATATAGCTCCTTTGTTTATTATTATTGAAACGAGACACGTGCCATACTCTCAAACTTAATTTCTTGTCTAATCATCTTTCTTGTTGCCAAACCAATGACTATAATGCCAACGACATTTACTGCCACACTGATAAATATTGCGGTATTAACCCGTGCAGCCGAGAAAAAGGCGCCTGAACCAGCAAGCGTCGTGATAAACGGCGCAATTAGCGAACCCCCACAGGCTATACAGTGTGACCCGATGAGTGCGGCGCCGCTACCAACCGCTGAAGACATTGATGAGCGTGCTGTCTGTTGTTTGCGCTTGAACACCGCCCACATCAGGACAAAATTGATTGCTGCAATCAGTGAGAATACAACCACCGACAATACTCTTGGATCATCTAGATAACGGAATATATTATTAAATGAGTCTACTAAGAAACTGATTTTATCAGATACCGACAGCACCGGGCTCTGGAGTATCTCAGTAAATAAGCTGATGTTGGTTACGTAAAAGAATACCCAAAGTGTTACGAACCATATGCCTAGAAATCGATATGGTCGTAACTTTATTTTAGTCCAAGCAAAACGCAACTCGTCCATCTAGTTTAACCAGCTAGCTCAGGGCTTTTATTAACATTAGTTTTGTAATATGCAGTCATGTCTTCCTTGTTAAAAGAGTCAAACACCTGGTATCGATCCCACGACGAAAAAACTATCGGTGCTTCATTTTGGGGCCGAGGCGCCATGACCACTTTTGTTGGTGCGAAGTCGCTACTGCTGTAGGGTTTGAAGAATAAGCTACGTAGTTGGTCGATATCTGTTTCACTTACTAAATCTGGGTTGTAGGAGATGTAGATGCCACCATGCTCCATGTCGTGAATCACGTTTTCCTCTGGAACTGGCGTCGGATTTCACCCCAACCAATTGGAGCGCCGTGCAAGCCCGACGTAGGTGGCAGGGCGTCATTATAGGTCGCACTTTCGCCTTGTTCTAAGTGTTTGCGACCTTCGTTCTCCTGCTCGCTGCCGACTCGCTCTACCGCTTCTGGTTTCGGTGCCAGCACTATAAAACCGATAACTCCTGCTACTAACAACCCTATAATTCCGTAGAATGCTTTATCTTTCATAATTAAATCCTCCATTACTCCTTAACGTTAATTACACCAGTGAAATCCGGTGCGGTGTGATTGTGATACTGCCAGCTGCCAGCCTGGTCGAAAGTGAAACTGTAACCTTCACCAGGAGAAGGCAGGGCGTCCAGAATACGAGCCGCATCAAACTCTGGGTAGTCGGTGTGCTCAGGGTGGGGGTTAGACGCTACCCACACTGGAACTTCTGCAGATTCTGGGACTGCAAACCGCACAGCCTGACCGAGCTCGATAGTTACTTCACTGGGCTGGAACCCAGCTTCTTCGGTGAAGGTGACCTCAGCAGCTACTTGGTTTGGCTCCTGAGCACTTGTTGGCTCTAGGTTTGATTGTTGATCAGTGATGGCGGGCGATTCTGAACTACTCTTATCACCCGCTCTGTCATTAAAAAACAGCCCAATCCCAACAGCAGCTATGATTGCCGCAATGGTTATAAGAAATCCAGCGACTGGTTTATGTTTATAATTCATACTAGAGTTGCACCTTTCTCAGCAGTTGGGCATTTGCAGCGACAATGATGGTCGACAGTGACATCAACGCCGCTCCAACAGCTGGTGATAAAACAAACCCGGCAAAAGCAAACGCACCGGCAGCGGCAGGAACTGCCAGCAAGTTGTACCCGGTGGCCCAGATCAAGTTCTGAACCATCTTGGTATACGTTCGCTTAGACAGTTTAACAATCTTAGCGACACCCCGGGGATCACTGCTGGCCAGTACGATGCCTGCCGATTCGATCGCCACATCGGTGCCAGCACCGATTGCAATACCGATGTCCGCCTGGGTGAGGGCGGGAGCATCGTTCACGCCGTCCCCGACCATGGCTACTTTGGAGCCATCAGCTTGGAGCTTCTTCACGATGTCGGCTTTGTTGCCTGGTAGAACCTCGGCGTAGTATTCATCCAGCCCAAGTTTATTGGAAACCCATCGTGCAACTCCCTCAGAGTCGCCGGTCAGCATGGCGACTCGTTTGCCGGATTTCTGTAGTTCCGCTACCGCTGGCTGGGATTCTTCACGGATGACGTCGGCAATTAGTAGGGCACCAAGCACCTGCTTGTCCTCGATGAGGTAGATTATGCTCTGGCCGTTAGTGTCCGCTTGATCGGTGGCTTTTTTGAATGATGTATCGAGTGTAATGCTTAGTTCTTTTAACAACTGGGGGCCGCCGAGATACAGTGTCTTGTTCCCGAGCTTGGCTGTTGCACCACGGCCCTCTAGGGCTGAAAAGTTGGTGACTGTGGCAGGAGTTATATCGCGGTCTTTGGCGGCCAGAACGATAGCACGTGCAATCGGGTGTTCTGACTCCAGCTCCACTCCGCTAGCAAGTTCTAGGATGTGACTTTCGTCACCACCAATGATATCAGTAACGCCTTGCTCGCCTTTAGTTAGGGTGCCAGTTTTATCAAACAGCACAACGTCGATGTTGCGTGCCGATTCCAGCGCCATACGTTGACGCACTAGTAGGCCAGCATTAGCGCCCTTAGACGTTGAGATGGCAGTTACCAGTGGAATGGCTAGCCCGAGAGCGTGCGGACAAGCGATGATCAGTACCGCCACTATGCGCTCTAGGGTGTAGTTAGAGCTTACATCGCCAAACAGCGTCCAGGCAAAGGCCGTTATGAACGCAGCTAGTACAGCGTAGTAGAACAGATATGACGCGGCTTTGTCTGCTAGTAATTGGGTTTTAGACTTAGTAGCTTGCGCGTCTGCAACCATTTTCATGATTCCAGACAGGGCGGTATCGTCCCCAGTCTTAGATATCTGGACCGTCAGCGAACCGCTGCCGTTGATGGTGCCGCCGATAACTTCAGCGTCTTTAGATTTCTCGACTGCCTTAGATTCACCGGTCAGCATCGATTCGTTTACTTTCGACTTGCCTTTGACTACCACGCCGTCCATAGGTATGCCCGCACCAGGCCGAACCAGAACCTTGTCACCAACTTTTAGTTCACTGATTGGTACGGTTTTTGTACCATCTTCGGTGATAAGCTCGGCTTCATCAGGTAGTAGCTTGGCTAATTCCTTTAGCGCTCCTTGAGCATTACTGATTGACGCCATCTCCAGCCAGTGGCCGAGCAGCATAATGGTGATAAGCGAGGCTAGCTCCCACCAAAAGCTCATGCCATCGACGATGTTGAGCGTGATCAGTGAGCTGTAGACAAAGGCTACGGAGATTGCCATCGAGATCAGCGTCATCATGCCGGGCTGACGATTGGCGATCTCTGCTTTAGCGCTTCTTAGGAATACGAGGCCACCATAGAAAAAGATGATAATGCCAAGAACGGCGGGGATGTATCCACTGCCGGTAAATGTAGGCGCCGTAAAGCCAAGTAAATCTTGAATCGTTTCAGAAAAGTATAAAACAGGCAGCGTCAGAGCAAAAGAAACCCAAAACTTTTGCTTGAACATGTTCGGATTGTGCCCAGCATGTTTGTCGTGGCCTTCGTGATCCCCGTGACCATGAGCTATCTCAATTTCTTTTTTCTCGAGCGCCATGTGGCATGTTGGGCAGGAGCCACGCTCTTCTTCCATCACCTCGGGATGCATCGGACAAACGTATACTGTTTTACTAGTCCCTGTTATCTCAGTAGTATCGTGGTTGTTTTTTTCTGCGTTCAGGTACTTGTCTGGGTTGGCTTCAAAAGGCGCAACACAGCCCTCGCAGCACAGGTAAACCGTTTTACCGTTAACTTCTCTGGTCAGTCCGGCTTTTTTAGCCTGTTTCTTGTTTACAGGTTTACCCATGACAGGACAAACCGCCATATCTCTAGCCGATCCTTTTTTGGGACTATGATTGTGATGTGCATGATGATCGTTTTTCATAGAGTCGTATCCTTTCATATATTATTTCCTTTGTTTACACCTATTATCTTAGTTGTTTCTTGTTATCAGCTTTCACACTACCACCGTGTACGTCCCAGGGTGGCAACCCAAAACTTGCTTCAACTACGTTGATGAGATTTGCTACGATCTTTCCCACCTGCTGCGTAGTGGGTAGGTTTTTTTAGAAATTTTTCTCGGCAACCACCTGCGCAAAAAAAATAGGCGCAGCCATCATGATCGACTCGGTAATTTGAGCGCGCTGCACTGAGACGCATGCCACAGACGACATCTTTTGTCACCGGATAAAGCTGGGTAGCTTGGTCAAAATATTGCTGGGCGGCTTCGTCGAGCTGTTCGTCTTTCACTACAAAATCGCGCACGCTGAACACCAGCTCGGCAATCTTAGGGTCGCTGAGGTGATAGTAAATCTTCGTGCCGTCACGAGTGATTTTTAGCAAACCGGCCCGCCTCATTAAAGATAGGTGTTGCGATAAATTTGCCTGGGGTAAACCAAGCATATCAATCATCTCGCTGACGCAAAGTTCGTTATCTGAAAGCAACTGAATAATCTCCAGGCGTTTTTGGTTTGCCAAAACTTTGAACACCTCTTCCTGAAGCTGGAATATCTTCTCGTACATTAGTGTGATTATATCATAGTTCGTTATATATTCGAATACTCGAATATATAACACGTACGGCGAGTTTCTAGGGACCGGGAACGATATATATGTGATAAATCACTCCTCGATTGTTGCGGCCGGCGGTACATACAGCCGGAGGTGGCAGAGTCGCTCAGCTACTGACTATCGGTTGATAGTTTATCCAGCTCTTCAGCTAGCATGTCGTTTCTGACCCCCATCTTGACATCATCGTAGGTGTAGCGAACCACCCCAGACTTGTCGATAAGCACGAAGGTGTGACCGGGCATACCACCCCGATGCATCGATGACGGTAAGTCCATCGTGCCGTATTGGGCTGAGACTGATTTGTCAGCATCGAGCAGTAATGTACCCTTGCCAAGTTCTGGCATACGCTGGATAGCTTCGCTCCATCCATCTCGACTATCGGGCACAACGTTTAGCGCGACAGTGTCTTTATTGTTAAATCGTTCATCTGTGCCAAGCGCCGCGATCTGATTCCAACATGCTGGATAGCACATCAGGCCTTCGTTAAAAAATAGGACCACGTTTTTACCCTGTAGCTCGCTCAGGGTGTAGGTCTTGCCGTCGTAGGAGGGTAAACTGAAATCTGGCGCTGTTTTGCCAATCATATTGTCAAATTCAAGTACCTGCCGGCTTGATTGTGCGCTGTCGCTCGTTTCTTGCTTACTGGTTATAACTATACCGGCAAACAAAACCACTAACGCGACTATGAAAAGTCTAAATATCATTATTTTTCTCCTTTTTATCATTGTTATCATTTACGGCTTGTCGATACGCCGCCCACGCTACGGCCACAAATACACCGATAAACAGCAGTGCCCAAACATACTCAGGTACGCCACCGACAAAATCGTTGACCCGGCTTGTTAGCTGAGCCGTGATGATATTGATATCTATCTGGTACGAGGTGACACCTTCCGGACTGCTTCGCTCAAAAATCAAGATAAACAGACCGACAGCGATAAACAGCAGCCCAGAAACCAAATGTGATAGATGCACTTTAATTTCCCGGCCCAGCAGCGTGTATGACACTTGTCGGCGCATCGACTTAAATCGTTCCATCAGGCCAGCCCGATCGATGAAGAACGCCATGATAAATAGCGGCAACGCCATGCCCGTGACGAACACCAAAGCGTAGATTGGCCCGAGCACCAATGATCCCGGCAGCACCGACAGTGCCAAGACGCCCGCGAGTACTGGCGCACAGCAGCTGGTGGCTATCCCCGAGAAAATACCCAGCACATAGAGCGAGCCGACATCATGGCCCTTGAGGCTTGGCTTGACTTTCATTGGTAACATATATGATTTGCCAAGCACTAACGAAAAACCCAACAGCAACATAAACAAACCACCAACGGTAAACAGCACCGCATGGTAGTCGCTAAACGCCGTACCGAGCCATGCCATACCTAAACCAAGCGGTAAAAACACTGTCAAAAGCCCGAGATAATAAACGAACGTCATCAAGAAAATCTTTTTCTTGGTACGAAAGACCGATGCCAGATAGGTCGGCAGCAGCACGCCGATACAGCACGGCGCAAACAAAGCCGCGACGCCCGCCAAAAAAGCTGTAATGAGCGAAGCAGTAGCAACTAATTCCATGGGTTATTTTTCTCCTTCACAACATTCCATAACAACCTTTGCCAGCGGACGAGTGCCGGGGTCGTTTCGAGTCGCGAAAATAAACCACGCCACCAGCCACAATCCGGCTATCAGCAACAGCGTTGATAAGATGTACTCGTTAGTGATTGCCATATAAAATACTGCCGTCAACGACAAGAAAAATGGCAACGTAAAAATCTGTAGTGACTTCGGCAGCCTGGCTTTGAGTAGATAAAATATACCGGTCACGCTTTGTCCCATCAGCAGCGCCAACAAGATTGGATTATCAAATAAGTCAATCTTATATAAAACCAGCAGTCCCAACCACGTCAGCGAAATACTCAGACAAAGCGCACAAACTCGGCGGACACTCATGCGCCGGGTGACCAAAGCCAACAAAAATATCAGAGTAACCGCCAGGAATACATAAAACACTGTCATGTTCGGTTCCCTCCACCCAGCATATATATTTGCGCAATCATTAGCTGATAATACACGATAATTTTGTTATATACAAATATTCGAATAGTCGAATATACCACCATTATTGCACGTGTGTGATTGCTTTACTGCACTTACGCAAAACCTCGCATTCTTCTGAGCTGTCCGTGAGTGACTTAAGAAGGATATCTACCAGGTGAAAGAGTAGCTGTAGATACTCCGAAAACAGAAAAATTCTACTGGCCGCTTATGGTGGTCTGGAGGTGCAGAGGCTTTAGGTAGGCCCAGTTTAGATTCAAGAATGATTACAGTGTTTTACGAGACTGAGCTCTTCTGAGCTTTATGTTCATGCTGGCATACTTTACCGTGACCACCTTTTCTCACAGCACTCAGCTTGCCATCCTCAATCGTGATTATTTGTTTAACTGAAGTTTCTATACGATCATCATGGCTGACGATAATGACGGCTTTGTTCTGTTGGCATGCAATCTGGCATAGCATCTTAATTACTTCCTCGCCAGATTTGGAATCTAAGTTCGCCGTCGGTTCGTCGGCTAGAATTATTTCTGGGTTATTGATGAGTGCTCGAGCGATAGCAATTCGCTGACGCTCCCCGCCACTGAGTTCTCCTGGCAGGTGACTGCTTCGCTTCGTAATACCAAGTAGAGCCAATAACTCGGTAGCCTTCTCGACTATCTTGGTCTTTTTATTTTTGTTCAGATAAGCCGCTATAGTAACGTTCTGGAAAGCGTTCAGTGACGGGATGAGATTAAAAGATTGGAAGATAAATCCGATTTTCTTAAGCCGGAAGCTGGCTCGCTCAGCCTGTCCAAGCTTAGTTATATCAGTTCCTTTGTACAAAATCTGACCACTTGTTGGTTCAAGTAATAATCCGATTAAGGTCAATAACGTCGTTTTACCGCTACCGGAAGGCCCTTTGATGAGCAGTATGTCTCCGCGATTAACCTCAAGGCTAACTCCATCAACTGCTTTAACAAGGGTCTTTTCTCGGCCGTAGTGTTTTAAAATATTCTTAATGGAAAGTAGTGTTGAGTCACTCATGCGTTAAATACCTCCACGGGGTCAATTTTTTTAATTTTACTAATCGGTATCAACGCTCCAATAATTGACATGAGGACTGTCAATAAGGCTACAGCCAAGAGCCAAGGGGCCGACAGATTGAACTCAATAGATCTTAAGGCTTCTGGGGCTAAACTTTGAAGGATAAAGTACCCCGAAGCTCCAATACCAAACCCACCGGTAGAGATTATAAACGCCTGCAATACTGCCACTTTACTGAGCCAGCTATGGTGGGCACCAATCGCCGTTAGGATGGCGTAGTCCCGGATACGTTCGGTCGTGGTGTTATAGACAGTGATAGAGACAATCATGATACCAACTGCTACGCCGATGACTACCAAGAAGCCGATAATCGGCAGAATACTATCGTTGATAACTGCTAGATTATCGTCGGCCACTTCTGCTGTATAACGAACAGTTGAGCCTGGCAAAATCTTCTCAACCTCACCCTGCATCTCAGCAATAGGTGAATCTGACGTAATCAAATAGTAATTTACAAACGACTCACCTGTGCTCTGTATTTGTTTATAATCATTCAAACTCATAAACACATAGCGAAAGGCAATTGCATTAGAGCCGCCCGAAAAGCCTACGATACTAAACTGACGATTAAATATCTCTACACTGCCTCCAAGCTGTAGGCCATTTTGTTTGGCTAACGATTCATCGACAACCAGTTGGTTGCCCGAATTTATTGCTTGTCCTCCAGTAATTTCCGGCGGTCCAAGCAGGTTTGTTGCCGGATCGTAGGCAATAATGCCCACGGCAGTGTCTTTGCCGCCCAGAGAGATACTGGTGGGGGCGTTAATCGCTGGTGATACTGACTCAACACCGTCAATGCCCTGAAGATCGCTAGTCTTGTCTGGCGCCAGAATCGAAACCGTGTGAAACATATCACGAGTTCCTTTTTGGACTATCCAGTAATCCGCACCGCTATTTTCTGGCAGAGACTTAGCTTGCTTGATAGCCCCGTTATAAACACCCAGCAGTACGAGCACAAGCATAATGGCCAGACCGACACTGATGATACCCACAATAAATTTGACTCGTTCAAAGACCAGATTTCGCAGAGATAGTTTAACCAACATAATTACTCCCTCTGGCTCGTCTCAAAAAAAGTTTCTCGCTCAAGAATACAAAACCTATCACAATTATGGAGACATAGATGACCAACATGTCCGATTGAGCCTTGATGATCAAAAAAGCTCCCAGCACAACGACATCTATAACTATAGCGCTCAGAATAATCGCTGGGTTGACTTGTATTTTTCCACGTAGGTGTCGAAGTATTCCCCAGTGGACGAGTATATCCATGGTTAGATACAGTATTGCTCCGAGCGAGGCGATTCGCGTCAAGTCAAAAAATACCGTAAGAAGCATAGCTAGGACAATTGTATATACCAGAGTGTGCTTTTGGACGCTACCAGACATGCCGAAATGTCTATGCGGTACCAATTTCATATCGGTCAGCATGGCCAGCATCCTTGATACGGCGAAGACGCTGGCGATAACACCCGACACGGTAGCGACGATTGCCAGCAGCACGGTAAACAGCAAGCCCATATCGCCAAATGCTGGCCGCGCGGCCTCAGCCAGTGCAAAATTCTTAGTGGCAATAATTTCCGGTAATGGCAAGTTCGCAGCCACACCGAAAGCTACCAGCAAGTACACCACTACACTTATAGCAATCGAGATAATAATGGCTCGGCCGACGTTTTTATGGGGATTATTTATTTCGGAACCGCTATTAGTGATCGTGGTAAAGCCTTTGTAGGCAAGGATGGCCAGTGCCACGGCGGCAATGAAACCAGTGGTAGTGTAATCAACCTCTGAAGCGACTGATAGGCTCTCGACTGAAAATCCAGCAGCCCACAACCCACCCAGCCCCAGCAGGGCAATTCCGGCAATTTTTATGACTGACATGATGAATGAAAAAGTTCCGATTACTTTATTGCCAGATACGTTTATAATAAATGCCAACAGTAAAAGTCCGACGCCTAAAATAGAGACTAACCAGCCGGCACTACCAACATCAAACAGTTGTAGTGTGTACGTTCCAAATGTTTTGGCAACCAGACTTTGGTTGATAACCATCGAAAAATACATCAGCAGCGCTCCGGCGGCCGTTATGACCCCTGGACCGTAAGCTTTATTCAGAAACATGGCTATTCCGCCAGAGCTTGGAAATGCATTTGATAGTTTAACGTATGAATAAGCACTAAACGCCGTTGCGACTGCAGCTACAAGAAAAACGAAAGGGAAAAGAGGGCCTGCAAGCTCAGCAATTTGACCTGTCAGCGCAAATATACCAGCTCCAATAATTACAGCTGTACCCATTGAAACTGCGCCTAAAAGAGACAAGCTGCCTTTCTTATAACTTGTGCGTTTTAGTTCAGTTGTGCCATTCATTTTATGCAATGTTCTTTTTTATTTCATCAAATTGCTTTTTACTAATCTCACCTTTTGCGTATCTTGATTTAGCTATCTTTAAAGGATCATTATTCTGCGTTCGGTTGTTTCCCTTACCAGCGTATGTCAATAGATAAACCACTCCAACAGCAATAATTATCATTATAATAAACATCCAAAAAACAGTGAATCCGCCATCACTCGACCAGTGTCCACCACCCATCATGTGATCAAAGAATCCTTCATCAACTACATCATTGGTATGGGCTATAAGTTCAAACATCCTAAGTTTCCTTGCTTAGTTTGTTATATACCCAAGCCAGCGTATATCCGAATACCCAGCTGCTAGCAGTAAATGACACTATTCCGAAAACACTTTTTGAATTAAGAGTACCGACGTTCTCAGTGGCAATAATATCTAAGTCAAAACCATGGAACCAGCTCTCCCAAAATGATATGAACGAAGACTTGTCGATTGCAGCCCAAAACATGCATATTGCAAATGATCCAAATGCGATAATCGCTAGCGTATTGGCCAGTGTGATTGGTTTAAGTTTCATAATCTACCCCCTTACATTAGTTAATTCGTACAATTCCAACATTTCCTTGATCAATTTTTCTTTCTCTTCATCTGACCCTTTACTCATGCCCTCCTTAACGTGGGTTAGCATATGATTCTCCAGAACAAGTTTATTTAGTGAGCGTAATGATTTTTGAATAGCCAAAGACTGGGTCAAAATATCTATACAATATTCCTCTGCATCAATCGCTTTTACTAAGCCTTTGAACTGACCTTCGATAATCTTAGATCTGTGAGTTGCACGTTTCTTTATGTCTGCAATCATGAATTACTCCAATACGTTTATACATTGGAGTATATACCCCCTGGGGGTATTAAAGCAAGACTAAAAACCCATCTCTTTTTTATAGTGTCTCATTTGTCTCGTTTTCCATCACTCTGTACCTGTTCCAGTGGTTCCAGACCGTCATGCTCTACCAAGTTAAGAATCCCGACCTTTATGGTCGGGTTTTTTGTTTGGCTGGCCGCGAGGCCAAGACTAGAACCTGCGACAGAAATTATGAAATAATTTCGTAGTCACAGTTCGGGCGCCAAGGAGCAGCGCGCAGTATTTTATTTTAAAGCAAGCAGGGAAACGGAAGTAGCCGGAGCGATATCCCGCCTCATTCCTGACGCCGTATACAAATATTTAAATAATAAAAGTTATTAACGAATTTGGAAATCCTGCTTGATAGCGCTGATAATCTTGCTACTGCAATCATCGATATTATTATTCTCAAAAATACGATCTGCTACTTTACGGCCTGCTCTGGTCTCATGTTCAAACATTTTCGCTCTATCGCCTAGCTCTTCAACTCTTTCATTCAGCGCTGTGAGTGCTTCTTCAAGTGGACGTTCAACCTGGTATATCAAGAGGTTGCTGTAATATTCACGCAACATATCAATTGCAAAAACTCGCAGGGAAACTGTATTGATGTGAGTTTTACTTTCGACAATGTAAGGTAGCCCGTATTTATATTCCAACCCAAAAGGCTGTATAACATCAATGAAATAGCCATCCTTCTGCAAAGCTGTAAACTTGTGCTTTTTCACAAAATTATGCTCTAGCGCTTGTTCCCCGTCCCGTGGGGGTCGAGTTGTCCAGGATGGAACAAAATGTAATGGCAACTCGGACATTAGTTGACGATAAATTGTACTCTTGCCGACACCAGAGGGACCAATAAACACAAGAAGCGGCTTATTTTGAATCATAGGGCGAGTATAGCAATGTAGGCAACAGGGATGGTGGCATTATCTAACCCCAGAGGAGATATGGTCTCAACTATGGTGAGTGCGCCTACTATAAATATAGCTGTTGAGTTTAAATCAATATTTAGCAAAAGTGCGACCACAAGAGCGCTTGAAAAGAAGCCCAACGATCCTGTGAGTGTTTTTTGAGTGCCGAAAACAAGCATCCTCCCAGCAGGATACTTTTGCCCAAGAAAGCTCGCAAATGTATCGCTCACTATGACTAGAAGCATAATGTAGATAAATTGCTCAGGACTCAGAAAGAAAGCAGACAGCGCTACGCCAAGAGGAAATGTAATTTCACCGTATGTTGTCCGCTGTACTTCATACAGTCCGGTTAGTATTTTGTATCTTCTTTGAATAGCCATTATTACGACAAAACTCAAAGCAATAATGCCTACAATTTTCTGCGACACAATCCACGGGAGTCCGAGAGCGACTACGCCTCCGCTCAGATGAAGCAGCTTTCGCTTATGCTCTTCATTATTTATCTTTTTTGATACTTGTTCTCCTGCCAAAAGGACCAAAGTTGCAAATGAATAAGCTAAGAATATCCACATATTCTTTAGTATGCCATATGTAGCTGTCTATATTTATTTTTGATATCATGGAATCAGATGTACACAAAAACATTCTTCGAAGCATTTTTAGAAGCCCTGCCGTGGCTCTTTGTTGCTGGCTTAATCGTGTGGGTGGTGTTCTCTGCGCTCATCCACCTTGCGAAACATCCCGATGTACCACTCAGAAATTGGTGGATTTTTGGAATCATCATAGGATTATTTCTATATGGTTTCGGGGCACTTGTCGCTGCTGCATACAAAATCAGAAATAAACTGTACAAATCAAATCCTAATCTCGCACTAAACCCAAATAGAGCGAAAAAATACTTTGCAGGTATAACTGGCTTCATTGCAATGTTTAGTGGCTATCTGTTAGTCGGGGCATTTATATTCATTTCGTACACGCTTATTCAATGCTCTAGAGACCCTAAGTGCATCTAGCAGGCACGGTATTTAATGTTATTCTAGGGTTTTTACGGGTCAGAACCTTTATTATGTTGCACCTATTCTTGCTGCTCGGTTATTCTGCGAGCCTAACTAACAATTTTACTACAATGCTTTTTACGTGTTCCCTCATTCTTGGTGGTTGGTACATTCATGCAACGAGTGTTAACGACATAGCGGATCGAGAAATAGATAAGATAAACCTCAATGTAACAAATGAACGCCCGTTACTTTCCGGAAACTCATCAGTCCTGTTGGCTGAGATAATTCACGCATTTGCAGGCGTGGTTGTGCTCGTTGCGAGCTATGTTATCGGTGCAGACGCTTTGTTTGTTAGCGCATGTGTATTAATGCTCAATTACGCGTACTCACTACCCCCGTTTTCAATCTCGCACCGTGGGATACTTGCACCGCTAATGCTCTCCTTGGGCTACGTTCTGTATCCGTTCTACTTAGGTTTTCGAGTCTCTGGACAGGATTTAACTCATTTTGCTATTTGGATTGCTGCAGGTTTATACGTAAGTTTTATCGGGCGTATTATCCTCAAAGACTTCAGAGACGTAATTGGCGACAAGAAACACGGCAAGCGAACATTCATTGTGCGCCACGGCGTAAAATCAACAGTATGCGTCGCAATGGGGGCGTGGGTGCTTGGTGGATCGATTATTGTTTGGCAGCTGGCTTCAACTTCGATGGCCCTCTTGATATCAGCAATCGCAATACTTATTAGTTTTGTACTTCTTGAACTGAAGCGACTTACCAGCATGACTAAAATTAAGCAGCAAGTTGCCCAAATAGGGTTAATTGGGCGAAGCGGTAACATAGTGGCGCTATTTTTATTGTTTGGGTTAACGCACCTTTCAAAAACCGACGCGTCGTTTAATAGTGGTTTCTTCATTACATTATTCATTATAATTTGCTTTGGTCTTGCATATATACATGACCAATATCGTTATGTTGTACAAATTTCTGAACAAATGGCGCAATAGCCACGATGGACTCGGTAGTGTTTCTTGTAGCCCAATCGACCAAGCAAATCAAAAGTCACCCCTCGTGGGGTGGCTTTTTATTTACTCCGCTATCGCAATTCGGGCGCCAACGAGTAGTGCACAGAAAATTCTTAGTTTCGAGCACTGTGACTGCGCATAGCGTAGCTATTGTTCTGCCCCGTACTTAAAGCTCCACGTATTCCATAACGCTTTAGCTTCTATGCTACATTGGTAGCATGGAAGCCCCAATCGAAATTTATCAACTTGGAGTGCAGTTGTTTGGTGTGAGCATCGTACTCCTTGCCGTACTGAGCATTTTTCTGATTAAACCATACCGCCCAATCTATTTGTTCATGTTAGCAATCCCGTCAATTGCGGCGGTAGCGTATCTACTGATGGCTAACGAGATTGGTTTTATTGCAGTCGATGGTCATCCTGTAAACACCGTGCGCTATGCAGACTGGGTAGTGACCACGCCGATGTTGCTGTATATACTGGGGACGTTTTTAATTCCTGACAGCAAAACGAAGCAAGGCGATATTTTGAGGCTTGTCATTAACGATGTCCTAATGATTATTTTTGGATTTGTCGCGAATTTGATGACAAGTCCATATCTCAAATACGGGGCCTTCGCTATATCATCAGTCTTCTATTTTATGGTGATTAATATGCTCCTGACTCACATGTTCAGGTCAGAAGGAACAGCGAAGACCGAGCAAGGATACAAGATCATACTCTTGATGTCGTGGGCTTTGCTGGTGTTGTGGTCACTTTACCCAGCGGTGTGGATCTTCGGTATCAAAGGTAATGGTTTGATAGATGCTAGTTCCCAATCCGGTTTGTTTTTAGCCCTCGATCTAGCGGCGAAGGTCGGTTACTCTGGCTTGCTACTTTGGTTCTTGCGAATTAGGGGAAAGAAGGATGTCGGTGACTAAAGATAATGATGACGGCATAAAGAAACGAGTCAAAGAGCTACGGGGCGGGATATGGTTAATTTTCTTTATTGCGGCAATCCCGTTAAGCGTTATGGTAATTACCGACGCGCTATCTGCACCTACTCAAGAGCAAGCAATAAGTAGAACTATATTTTATTTGTTTGCGCTGGGGGTCAGCATCACCGCAGCAAGGGTGGCAAAAGGTAACATCGTCGACAGACAACTTCAGCAGATTGAAATGATAGAAGACGCAAAGAGCGAATTTCTGGCAATCGCGTCTCATCAACTGAAGTCGCCAGTCTCTAGTCTTAATTGGCAGCTTGAAGCAATGAAGATGATTGTAGAGGATAAGGACTGGGAAAAACTCACTCAAGAACTAGAAGATCTTGAAGGCACAATCAAGCGGCTGGCAGATAACACAGAACAGCTTTTGGACGCATCTGTGATTAACGCAGGCAAACTTGAATCCCAGCTAGAAGAAGTAAACTTGAGCGACATTATTGCACAGACTGTAGAAGATATGGAGCCAGTAGCAGAGGTGGCAGATTTAGGAATCGTTTACAGCAATGTTGATGATGACATCAAGGTTATG
>Ga0136601_1000514_pt1 | contig 16340 bp, 10 predicted proteins | sample AntRauMFilla2699_FD_181020 | JGI IMG/M metagenome (GOLD analysis project Ga0136601, IMG submission 181020) | Saline lake microbial communities from Rauer Islands, Antarctica - Metagenome Filla 2 #699 | ecosystem: Environmental > Aquatic > Non-marine Saline and Alkaline > Saline | place... | reverse complement strand
TTGCTAGGCTTACATCTTCCCATGCTAGAATTGACATCGGCTAATTATACTCCTGTTTTCGTCACTTCCGGATAAACTGTTACAGTGCCTTGAACGATCCTATGTACTATTGCTCCATCAACAAGTTCTATGTCATACACATAACGTCCCGGTTTTATTTCTGCTGTTTCAACTGCTGTTAGTGAAATTGTTACAACACCTGTAGCCGGTGCGGATACATCAACAGTAAAGTCTACGAATTCCGTGGAATCATAGTTTTCTCGTAATTGCCCCCGTCCTGTATATCCTGCCAAATCAATAGCAGAATTGGACGAATTCTTTACAACAACTTCCTGTATAAAAGTCGAGCCTTGCCAGATTGTTAAAGAGTGTTTTGCTGCCATGAGTAATTAGTTTCGTATTTCAACGCCGGGGATGTTGGCGTGTTGGGGAATAGCGACATTATCAAGAACAAGTCGGTCAGCAGAAAATCCTTTATCTACTCGCAAAATGCCCGGACTTAATCCGCAGTCTTTAAGGAGAACATTTTTAGTTTCTCCTTGCATCTGTAGTGAATAGTAGAATTTATTTGGCTGTTGATCGATGTCTAGGTTAACACGCAGAAATGCCGAGTTCTGCATATCTCCGGTGAATAGTCCCTGACCACGAGTAATAGGAGACGATACATCTTGTGCAATAAAGTTCGAAAGAACTGCCCCGTGCCACTGGAATACGTCTGCGTGATATGTTGAAAACTCGCCTTGATATAGCTTATTAATTCGTACATTCACCATCATGCCAAACGTTCGGCAGATGTCTTCCCAGCCGCGTTCAATCACGACGTTGCGAGCTAGCAGCGTTGCGCCGCTAAAAGTCGTCTGCATGTCGGTGATCGTGGTGTCGGTGTAATACTGCCGACCGGATTCGTGAACAATCCATCGCGATCGTGTGTTTCCTTCAATTCTACAATTGTCGAACCACCACTTGACACTCCAGTTTTTTGATCCGTTATGCTCGTCCCACTGCCCCAGCTTGCGGGTAATGCCCTCAAATCGAAGTTGCATATCGCGGCTTGTTCGCATGTTGCCGATGATGATAACCTTGTTTCGTTCGACACCTTCTGCTGCACGAATGGTGACCCATCCTTCACGATGTTCGCCGACACTATTCATCAATTGACCACCATCATGTGTACCGGCTTCCAAAACGATTTCACGAAATAGCTCTTCGTTTTCTCCGGCGTATAGTCTGGTTGTTGGTAGTGATTTTGGTTTTCCTTTTGTCGGAACTGCTACTGCTCGCAATTCTCGCCATCCACTTCCTTCTGGAATTGTTGCCCAATACTCTTCGCAGTTAGTTCGCGGATTAATAGATGGTGTTTTGATTAGTTTCCACGGTCCACCATCAAGACTAAACGCAACATGATCAATTCCGTCTACATGATGTGCAACCACACCAGCATTGAAATCTCCGAACAGTTGTCGTTCGGGTACGACATTCCAGTTTGCAATAGCAACTTCATCAACATCACCAATTATATTAAGTGATGGCATTGGTGTTGGAAGCCCTGCGCCGGGAGTTAGCATAACGCCTGTGGCTGGTGGATTTGGATTCGTAACTGGTGGAACAACCGGTGCGGCAGACGATGATGATACAACGACTTCTTCTTCTTCTGGTGTTGCAGACGATGACGATACAACGACTTCTTCCTCTTCTTCTGGAACAGTAACACTGCCCATGTCGATATACACTTCGTATGCAGGCGGTTCGATGTTTGCGATTGCCCCGCCGTTTGATGCCGACCAGTTTGCAGCGGATTCGCCCGCTTCAAAGCTGCTGTTGTGTTGGCTGACGAATTCACCGTTTCCGGTAACAATCCATCGTGATTTTCTTGTGGTGTGTTGCTTATATGTCATGTCTTAATGCCCCTTACAATGTGAGTTAATTCTTTTACTGTTGCTTCAAGTTCTGTTACACGAGTTTCAAGCTGTGCAGCTTTTCGTGCTTTTTCTCTTGCCATTTGTATCTGATCTCTGTATACAGTATCCCTGTTCAAAAGAGCTTTACTGTTTGTGTCTCGTACCAGATTTTTTTCGTCTGTTTCTATTTTCATAATTAAAGAACCGCAATTGCTCTCATATCATCGATAGTTGGAACAACCGATGTGTTGGTTGATCGCATTACGATCTTGATCGCATATGTTTGGAATTCGCCATAGTTGCCATAGACAACTGTTGTATCACCATTGATGTCTATTGCAGACGATCGGAATTCGTATTCGCGAACATCCCCAACACTGCTTGCTTTTTCTAGCGTTCCTGTTACTGGATTTAGCTTAACCCATTGGATGTCATCGAATGGTGTTGAGTCTTCACCTGCTAGAACCTTATAGTACACATCGACTTCTGATTGCTTTGGAATGTTTGCTGTGAGATATACCTTCAAGTCGGTTGCACCAAAATCGGTGTCCATTGTGACTCTACGTGAAATATATCGTGCCTTTGCACCGCTAGTCGTGTTTGCCGTTGATTCTGTTTCTCCTGTAGTAGAGTTGTTGATGATATTTTCGATTGCCATAATAGCATATCGTGTTTCATCGACAATCGGAGAAATCGCCGGATCGTTTGTGGACAGTCGTGTTTTCACGGTCATGTCCCCTGTACCAATTAGTTCATGTTGCGTTGACTGGAATATATTGTTATTCGGTTGAATGTTTGTATATGCTCCAAGCGAATCGCCGTTTGGTGTCTTTGCATAGCTATATGATATAGGTGCATCAGCAAAGCTAATGTTGTTTGTCATGATATGACACACATCATAGTTAACATCTGGCGATTGTGATTCGCTTTCCATGATAACTTCTGCTGCCGTAGTCGTAGAGAATGTACAACGATTCAATCGGAATGTCAAATCTGCTGCCTGATCTGCTGTCCATGTCGATGCGTTCTGTGACTTGAAGAATGAACCTGCATATGGTTGTTCTGTGATTCTATTCGATGAACCAATTTGTGTTTGCCCGATTTCTGCAATGTATGCACAATACTTATCCGAGTTGGATCGTGCAACTATATGATATTCGCCCGGTGCAAGATATATGAACGACGGGAAGTCGAATCGTGTATAGCTGGACGCATTCGATGGATCGGGATTGTCTGATGTGTTGACATCGGCTGGCTGTTTCGTAACAACAGAGAATGGAATCAACTTAGAAGATGATGGGTAGCCATTTACTGATGGTCGGAGATCGATCGTCACTGGTAGGTTGTCATCTTTTGTCTTAAAGAACAAGTCAACAGACGCTAAGAAAATACCATTCGGAAAGTTTGCAGGATCGACCAAGAAAGATTGTGCAATCGGGTCGTTCCACCCAGCGGCTTTTCGTACACCAGATGATCGTTCTTTAAGACTTGCTTTCGCTGCTGTATATGTAGACTTGGTGCTGTTTCCTATGACTTTTCCAAATCGCTCTACCGGACCGGTGACAACACGTGTATCGGTTACTTCTGTTCTTTTTACGATTGCTCGTTTTGTAGAAACAATAGTATCTTCTCGCTCTTCGATTGAGCCTTTAGATGTATACACTGACTCCGCCGTAGAGATAGCATCCGCAACAAGGTTGTTTGGATTGTCGATCAGTCGGAATAGTTTTGATCCAGATGTGAATGTGCTGTCTGGTAGGTTGAATGTTACTGTGACCGCACCCGCCGAATCTGTTTGGATGGTAGATGGGCTACAATATTGTGCAACGCTTTCGTCGCCAAAGAACGGATAAAGAACAGTGTTTGGCTTTAGCCCTGTGGCTACTGCTGTAATTGTTTTTGCTCGCATATAAGGAACAATCTTAACATTCACAACTTTACCGTTTTGTGTTTCGATCACTGTATCCACATCATATGATGTTTTGATACCTTTTCGTGTTTGTCGTTTTATTGATTGTGTTGTACCACTTTCGATGATTTGGAAGTTGCCTCCAGTACCATATGATCGACCACTGCTGCCCCAATCCGCCGTAGAACTGTTGTTTACACCTCGCACTCGACCGAGGTGGATTCTTTGTGATGATTCAAACTTTTCGCCTGCCCATACAGTTTCCCAATCGTTCCATTCGGTTCCGTAACCTGTTGCACTTGTTGAGTTATTGATGTGTTGCCAAGCATCGGCTGAACCTTCATAGTTGACCAAAACTTTTGGTCGTATTGTGGTGTCCACCCATGTATCTGAATCTGGTGTAAGCGTCATGTCGCCCAACCATGATGTAAGGTTGAAAGGGTTTACTGAAATACACTGTGATGCTAATGGCTGTTCGACAAACGGAACAGTAGTAGATGTCGGATTAAGTGTAATCTGATCACCTTTTCGAAGTTCGCCGGTTGATGATCCGTTATTGTAGTCGAGTGAAACATTTTTCGCAGTAAACGATGGTCGAAGCGAACCCTGTACAAAGTCCATAGAACATGCATAACCGCGATCGCTTACCTGACCGATTTGGTGTCCGTTGAATGAGTCAACAAGAATACCATTTTTGAATCGCTCGGCACCGTTAACGTCTTTGACTGTTAGCTGTGTAGCCTCTTTTTCAAGAAGAGATAGTGACGTATAGTATTCAAGATTTGAAATCCGCGTTCGCAGCTTTCCAATGTCTTTCATTGTATATCGTCTGTTGTCAACATATCCCAGCTTTACGCCTGATGGATCAGATGTTTGTGGTGTTACCGATACCGTGTATAGCGTCATCGCATCATCACGGTCTGATGGAATGGTTTCGCCTTCGCCTTCTATTACTTCAAACTCTAGCTCACGAGTAAGGATAACCTTATCGATTCGTGGTGTGTAGAATGCGTGTGTTGTTGTGAATGTTCTGTATGTATCGTCGTACGGGCAAATAACTTTTGCGTAGTCGATTGTGTCTGGTGACGATGAAGACGATGATGTTCCTACAAATTGATTGTCTTTGATCGGTCGGAAATCTACCGAATCACGTAGTCGATACGCATATCCGTTTGATGTTGCGATATATGTTGGGATGTCTTCGTATTCGATTCCGCTATATGAATTGTATGTAAGCGGACCCGATCCAGTATGTGTAAAGTAGTTTACTGTTACTGTAAATGGACCTGTTACTGATGAACCCGGTGCAAGTTTTAGCTTACCATAATCATATACGTTGTCTCGCTGCCCGTTGTCAAGAATGAATGATGATGTGACATCCGCATCGCCGTTACCCGCATCTAGTACAGAAGCAAGTGATGAAATATCTGCAACACCGAGAGGAACTTCGTTTGATCCGTTCATTGCTAGATCAGCAGGAATTGTGTAGTTTTCTACAAGTGTCTTTGATCGTGCTACGCTGCTCGATTGTGCGACACCGATGATTGATATTGAATCGCCGTTGTGTGACGCATCCGAGAATGTGATCACGAGCGTGTCGCCTGTTCGGTTTACTTGTGTGACCGCATCAGAAATATCTGTACCGGTTGTATCGTTCACTACGATATAGTTTTCTCTAAGATTAGATGATGTTGTTCCGCCAGCAAACGGATAGTATAGATCACCCGCGTTTGGCATTACGAATGTTGCTGTTGTTGATGATGCTGTTACGCCTGTTTGATATAGCCGATAGTGATATGTTACCGATGTGAGATCGGTTTGAACCGGTGCAGACGGTAGGGCGAAAACAGAATTGCCGGTCGAGTGTGTCGAACGGCGGAATAAATACGTCACGCCGCTTTGATGTCCACCAACACTATCGATGTATGCATATGCATTTGATTGTTGTCCAACAAGTAATTCGGTGTCGCCTAAACTTTTACCTGAATTGATCACCACATCGTAAATATACACACGATAGTAGTTGTTCACTGTATCGTATAGTATGTGTTTTACGGTTGCTTCACCGATTGGATCGCTAGAAGACGATGATGATCCCGCATCTGTTCCGTAAAGAGTAATACGTTCCTGTTCATTGATATCAAAGACACCTTCTAAAACATCGCACGCAAGGTAGCTTCCATACTTGCATACGACTGTATCACCTGCTGCTGTAGAGACTTGCTTTGCTCGCTTGATTGGAACATATTCTGGTGATATTGTTTCAAATTCGTATCCAAAGATGTATGCTTTACCGGGATCGAGAACAACATCAAAGTGTTCTGTTGTCACGCCTGTTACAAATCCGCCTGCTGTTCCCGCGTCATTCACGCAGAAATCGCCTGCAACAAATTCGTCGCCTGTTACAAGATCGACAACAAGTTCATCAGTCGATCCATCCCATGATGCCACGATGCCGATTGCTGTTGCGCCGCCAGAAGATGATGAAGATGATCCAGTCGTTGCGGATACATATTCGCCTTGTGTGAAAGAGCTACCAACTGAAAATGATGGAATAGTAAGAGTACGTCGTTTGCTTGATTCGCGAACAGATGCGCGGAATGGTCGTACAGTATAGTGACCCGATTCGTCGTGTGTTCTACGAGCCATTGTTTCCATTAGCTCGGAATAGATAGGATACTTGATGCGTTTCTTTACGACACCAGAAGACAGACGAATCAGTTCAACAAAGTCTTCGTCTGAAAGGTTTGCGATTGTCGAAGTGTTTTCAGTGAATGCTTTTTCTGTTAGTACCGGATCAAACTTGAGTCGTGCAGCACCGGGAGCAGAAAAGTTTGCCGCTCCGTTGGCTGGATCGCCTAGAGACGAATCTTCACCGATGTTCACGACTGTTTTTGTGTTGGACAGTCCTACTCGCGTTGTTGGTGTAGCAGAGAATTGCCGGACACCGCCGCCTGATGTTGTTCGTGGTGCATATGACTGTTTGTCCACGAGTACAAAGAATCCATCGATAAAGAAGATTCCCCGATCGATCGAGATAAGATATGCATCGCCTAGTGCTGATTCGCCGAGTGTTGATGCTTGCCCTGATGTGATTACAGAAACTTGAAGCCCTCCACTTGAAGACGATGATGCTGCAATAGATGCAGTAGTCAATTCTGATGCTGCTGAAAACTCTTCCGATGTTCCGTCTAGTGAATTTGATGTGTATTGTATGAATAGAACTGGATATGGATCATCGTCTGTGACAGTTGCATCAACAGCAACAATGCGAGCAGCAACGCCAGTAGAAAATTCTGTAAGAGCCGTGCCTACTAATGTGCTGTAGTCCGTGATGTTGTTGTATGCAGAATCCGGATTGAGTCGAACATAGCTGATATTGTTGTTGACTGTTGTTTGCCCACCTGCAACGGGAGAGCCGTTTTCAAAAATGTGCGAACCAAAACGATCGACCTGCGTTTGTAGCATGGTCTGTACTTGTGTAAGTTCACGAGCTTGGAGAGCGCGACCCGGCGTGAAAAGCATTTGTAGATACTTTTTGGTTTCGTCCCAATCGTTGAAGTATGGTGCCGCAGATGATAATCCGCCATCGTTATAGTTTGCTTCAATTGCCATATTGTTCTCTTAAAATGTGAATACCATTCGTATTTGATCGTTTTGTGCTGGATCGCGGGAAACTGCTGAAACGCTATCAGTTAGAATGATTTCGCCTGATCCGGTTTCTAGACCGGGATTTGTGATTGTCGTGATAGTATGTGCGGGAGTAGAGTTAATCGATTCAGATGCTTGGAATGTTCCATCGACGTTTGCTAGTGTTAACACACCAGCCGATGATGTCGTTGCTTCCCATTCTACTACCAATGCAGTCGCACCAGAAGAATCGCCTGTAATCGCCGCGTCTGCTGAATATGTACCAGCATTCAATCCCGATCCCGCATCAGTTATATTTAGAACAGTTGCTTGTGAATATACAGAGCCGGTTGCAATTGTTTTTGTACCATATACTGTAGGATTCACCACAAGACCGAATTGATTAAAATCGTTTTCGGCGGATATTACATCCCCTTCTGTACCATCGAATCGTGCAACAACCATAACCGAGTTTGCCGCAAGTTCTTTGACTGGATCATAGCCGTGTCCCCATTTTGGTGATATGATCGGCTTGAGTGTCGCACCAGAACCGCCACCACCGGAAAGTGTAGCAGTCGCATTTGTGTATCCGCTTCCACGATTGATCATAATGATTTCGATGATCGTGTTTGCCACTTCTGTACATGGATCACCAGACGCAGAAGAAGAAGACGATAATGCAGGTGATGAAGATGAAGACGATGATGTGTCCACACATTCAAATCCAGAAGAAGACGATGATCCCATTGCCGAAGATGATGAGCCGGAAAGCCCTTTTACTACTGCAATTGCCGACGCGCCTGTTCCGTCACCATTGATTGTTACTGTCGGTGGTGAAGTGTACCCCGATCCAACATTCGTAACTTTGATATGATCTATCGCACCGTCTGTTGCTGCCGTATTCACGTTTGTTTGTAGTGATCCACCAGAACCAGTGCGATACACGGGAATCCATGTCGAATCATAAAATTTATTGCTTGTGTAGTTTGTGATTGAGTACAGAAACTTCCATCGATAGTTGTCTGATGCGTTGTCTGGAATAGATACAGATGTTCCTGATGCAGTGACGGGAGAAACAGTAGAATCCGTTCCAGTACATTCGCCCATCGATCCGTCATTGATGCATTTGTACACATATAAATCTGATCCGTCTGGTTCGGACACAAAATACGAAAGAGAGGAATCGGCAGATGCCATCTCTATATCGTGTTCGTACATATCGTATTCTGTACCGGTTACCCAATCATTGAGAGGAACAACATGTGCGACATCGGCAAGCGTTACTTTTTTAAGTGCGTATACACCATCCCATGTACTGTAATATTCTTGTTCGTGTTCGGAAGATGAGGATGATGCATAGGGTGCAACTCTTCCAATAAAAGCATAGACCGAATCGTTGCCGAATCTTGCCTTGAATGCTTCTGCGGTGTTGCTTGCTAGTGTTCGTGTTTTATTTGCTGCCATCTATCATTATCCTGTATATGTACTTCTATTTAGACACATCTTTTCCGTCTACTGTTAATTTCTGCCAATAACCCTGTGGACAATCTTGCTTGATGTCACGAGCTTTTTTGGTAAGAACACATCCACACGTAGGCAATTTGCCAGTAATCGAATTCTTGAATTCTCCGCAAGTAAACAATGCACCATTCTTGAAAACAGCATGGTTTCCGGGGCAGTTTGTACAAGTATTCAGACGATCTTTGTATTCTTGGTCTGTTGTTCTGCCTTTTCGTAGGATGCCTGTCTTTACCATAGACGCAACGCCTGTTGCGATTGCCTTGGTTGCGTTTTTTGCTTGTTGTGTCTTTGATGGCTCTGGTGGTTGTGATTCGTGTACAACATCGTCTTTGATATACACACCATGCGGACAATCAAACTCACGCACGCCAGTGACGTTCTCACGCCAGTCGGCGTCGGTGCGGCACGTGGCGCAGTGAGCGCGGGTGTGGCAGGCTAGGGGCTTGAGTTGCTTAAGCGTGAGGTTCATACGCATACCACCGTGGCTGCGCCGTTTTGAGCAAGGGCTGGACCACCACAACTAGGGTCTGTGTCGGTAGTGTTGGTGAACGCCGATGTGATCGTCGCACACTCTTGAACCCCGCCCGTAGAGTCCGCAGGCACCGATGCCGAGAAAAGGAGTCCCTCGCTCCAGACTACGCCGAAGTTTAGAAAGTTTCCCGCGATACTCATGCTTAGGTTCCATGTTGATCCCAACCTGACCAACCGAATCCTGAGAGCATCATTGCTATCGTCAGGGTCTGCTACACCAGTGCAATCGGTGCTGCCGTAATAGGGGGTGATGTCTGCGTTTGTTGCATTTGTCCACTCCCAAATACAGTTGTTCCCAGCCGTTTGAGTCAGCGTGAAGGTAGTATTTATATCGGTGTTATATTCAATAGACCATGACGAAGTATAGCCGTCATTGACACAGGAGCAGGACTCCATGCCGCTAAATGTAACCTTATATTCAACAGGGGTGATATCGTCACAGTGAGTGCAGGGGTTGGCTGACTCGGTACATGGATCATCACATGCACCGTCACAATCTTCATCATCACCAGTAATACATGTTCCCTCATCATTGCAGCAGGTGTTTCCTGTAACTTCAAACGCACCATCACCACCGGTTACAGAATCAGCGATGAGATATGCCGGTGTCCATCCGGTTATCGTACCACCGCAACATGTATCGTCTGTTATGGTTGCCGTGGCAACTGTGATGCCTGCTCCTACCAGTACCATCGCGTTCCATCCCGTCGCGTCGTAAAAAACAGTTATTTGTATATAACAAGAATCAATAACCCCTTCACGAGTCCATCGCATTTCAGTAGGCGCCCCACAAAGAGATGCAAACGGAATCTCGGCGAAAGACATCGCGTCATATGCTGCTTGACATGCGGAGTCAACATCCGCAGAAAAATTGATTGATGGTTTTGGAATCGTGACAGTCGAATCTTCACTAAAACAGCAATCGTATGTTGGACCTCCAATTGGTCCACAGCAATCAGCGGGAGTATAACTTGATGAACTGCTAGAACTAGAAGATGAGGGGCTAGATGGACTACTTGAACTAGAAGATGAGGGGCTAGATGGACTGCTAGAAGATGATGAAGAGCTAGAGGAACTACTTGAACTAGAAGATGAGGGGCTAGATGGACTGCTAGAAGATGATGAAGAGCTAGAGGAACTACTTGAACTAGAAGATGAAGAGCTAGATGAACTTGAACTGCTAGAACTAGAAGAGCTAGAGGAACTACTTGAACTTGATGAAGAGCTAGAAGAGCTAGAGGAACTGCTAGAACTTGATGACGATGATGAACTGCTAGAAGATGAAGAGCTAGAACTAGACGAAGAACTGCTAGAAGAGCTTGAACTGCTAGAACTTGATGACGATGATGAACTGCTAGAAGAGCTTGAGCTAGAACTAGACGATGATGATGATGAGCTATCACAATAATCAAAGCATTCTGGTGGACCGTTTACTTCACATCCTGCAAATGTATTTTCTGATACTTGTGGATCAATCCATGCAATATATGCATAGCAATCTTCTATTTCCATCGAAGCTAATTCTGGCGTTGACAGACTAGACATATCATCGATCGTTAATGATCCCCAATCAACATCATCAATAAAAACAATCGATGCTCTATCAAAATTTCGTGCAAGCGGAAGAGAATCAGAAAACACGCACGTAGAGCCTTCAACAATATTAGAATCCGCGTCTGTTGTGTCTGTTTCTCTAACAGCACCAATCGAATTGCAGAATACCGTTTCTGATCCTGTGAGGATAGTATCCGACTGAAACCCAAAGTCACAGTCTACTGTCACAAAATCGCCAATTCGGGCTACGCCGGGAGTTCCATTAAACATAGTATATTACACGGTCGATACGGCAGTTGAGATAATCTCTGAATTGCCCATTCCAGAATCTATAGATTGATTCAATGTCATCTGACCATACATTTTCATTCCTGCTGGGTGTACTGTTGCTTTTACTGCCTCTTTATAGTTTTTGACGCTCACGCCATCTTCTACGTTTACATCGATGACATAAGAGTATTGTTGATAATATGCAGAATCTTGGAAAACATATTCAGATGAGTAGAACCCACCATCTGAATCTGCATAGTATCCGGGGTATGTTGCTGTCGTATTTATGGTTGCTGTCAGTGATGCGCCGGTTCCCGACACGGACTGTACAGTAACGGTCGGTGTTGTTTGATAATTTATTCCAAACTCGTGTAGGACTACTTCACGAATTGAACCCGATGCGTCTATAGAAGAGACATATCCTTTTGCACCAGACCCATCACACACACCAGTGAACACGACTTGATCGCCTGTATTATACCCGGTTCCGCCAGCGATAATAGACAAATTGTCTACCACCGAAAACAGCGGTTCGCCAAATACTGTTTTTGTGATTCCAGATTCTACAAATGTTCCTGTAATACGCCCGGTCGAATTGAATGTTCCAGCTATGTCGTGCAGATAAATTTCTGTTACCAGCACACCAGATTCATATCTTTGTCGAATGTTATCTACTACTGCTGTCGCACCAGACCCTTCCTGTACTACCATATATCCTATTGTCTTTTCCCACTCTTTGCCAAAATATGTAGACACTTTAATCGTAGTGTCTAGTTGCCAAAGTGGAGTAGACAATTTAAGAATGTACTCGCCCGGATAGAATATATCAACATCGACTGCGTACAGAACCCGGAACAGAAACTTGAACGACTGTACGGTTCCCTTGGTTTTATAGAATTCCTGTATGTTTTTTATGATTAGTGCTTTGTCGGCAACAAATTCATTAGGAAACGAGCCTAGATACTCGTTCTGAAGATATCCAAGAAACTCTTCAGGTGATTCATCTACGTCTCGGAATGATAGAAGAGAAGAAGTTCGTTCGACTGGATTGCCTTCTTGTTCCATCCATTCGTAATACTTTTTAAGAAACCCCACAAAAGTAGGGTACTGATCTTTTACAAAATCTGGTAGTCGTTCTTCTACAAATGGAGATATTTTTTTGCTGTATCGTTCTCTTACCATGCTAATTTATTTTCTCTTGTGGTAGTTCAGTGCTTCTAGTCTAAACTTTTATTAGTATCCTAGAATCTGCGTGTTGCTGGCAGTTTCTTGTGCGACTACCCGAACGGCAATATCTTCTGGTAGAATTTGTAGAATGACATTTCGCGACGATGTAACATCATCAGATGCAATGTTTGCATACACCTTAATAAAATCATTCACGGATGGTATGGATACCGGTGCAAAATTGTTTAGCACGGCAACACCAGTTGTATAGTCTATGGTCCCGACGTTCACATTGAATATAGATTTTTCACCGTTTACGATTCTATACAATTGTAGAACACCAGACCCGTTGTCTTGAATATATGCAGTGACGTTTTGATTCGTGATGGAATCATAGTGTATAAATGGTTCTGATGTGACTACCGCTTCTGAATACCCGTCTGCTGGGTGAAACAATTCGTTGTTGAAATTGATGGTATATGACATAGACTGATTTAGTACCGGCGTGATTCGCTGATATATTTCAACGTTTGTTGTGTTGGATGAAATCGATGCGTCAACATCATCTATCATAGTGACAAACTTAGAATGTCGTAATGATCTTTCAAATTTCTCTAGTGTGTTGTCTCCAAAGTTCTTAATCTCATCTACCACATTGGCGAGAATGGTTCCAGATGTTTTGCTGGTTAGTCGTGGATCATATGACACAAGAGTTTCGACTTGACAGAACAAAATTTCTGGATCGACAACTTCCGGTACAATGGTTACAATGTTCTTTTCGCGTAGAAGTTCTACGATGTTTCGCTTTACTCTCGACGATGTAGTTGTTCCCGATACCGGCTTAAGAGCAACAAACACCTTACCGTACTCTGGCGGATTTGCGTCTTCACCGCCATAAATTTGTACAGATTCGTTTGTTGGATACACCTGTTTCACGATTGCACTATAATCGCGCGATGTGACTGCTCTATTTTGTGTTTCATAGAACAGTGGAGCAAGATAGCGAATCTGATCAATGCCTTGTTTGGATGCTCCTCCTGCTGCCGGTGATGAAACAGTCGCGGTTGCCGATGACCACCCTGCGAGAGACGAGCCTATTGTGAATAGTGGTGTTGTTCTTTCTCTACTACCAGCACCGTTTGCAGCAGCACCAGTCGTGGAAATTGCTTCAATGACAATATAGCTTCCTTCGGTTGGCTTCTGACCAATTGTGTTGTCGCCAAAGTATATTTCAAACTGACCATTAGAATTTTCATTGATGAAATACACTTTGGACGTAGCATTTAGAGACGGAAAGTCTGAATAGAAAACATATTCGGTTCTATCGGTTGACTCTGGCGAATCATATACTGAAACCGTGATAGTCGATGTGTCTATGTTATCGTCTGGAATTATGATTGCTTGATCATTATTTAATGAATCGAACACATGGCTATACTCAAACTTTGTTCCTTCTTTGACTGTCACTGTTGCCGTGTTCGTAGTCGTGTTTATTGTCGCATCATCTGCTACTAAAAATGTATATGGCGTACCAGATTGTGTGAAAGAGAATGGTGTGTACTTATCGATCACCGTAGTTGCTGATTCAGCCGAGCGGACAAGAGAAATATCAAGAACTGCTGTTGCCGCACGAATAGATGTTGGAGTATATCCTAGAGATTTTGCTGCGGCTACAACAGATGCCCGCGTTTGTGCAGAATCGAGAAACATTTCATTTGCGACCATGTTCAAGTAGTATGCTTGATAGTGCGTATTGTATGCAAGAAGATTGACAAGAATAGACATCGCACTGCCTTCAAAGTCATAGTCTTGAAATTCGGATTGTCCTCTCAAATAATTTTTGAGTGAATCGTGTACGTCTTGAAAATCAAGACCTGTTAATGATACGTTTGTTAATTTTGGCATGGTATTATCTGTTTCGCTTTACGATCAATGTTGTTATAATGGGTTCTGGTTGTGATACTATAAAAAACACTACAGTGATTTCTGCCGTGTGTGCGTCTTGGTCTATGTTGGCTACGACTTCATCAACATCTACTCGCGGTTCGTATGACTCTAAAACATTTCTAACAGCATCTTCTATGTTTGATTTTGTAAAATCTGTGGCATTCTCAAAAAGAAGATTATTGACATCACTACCGATAGTAGGCTTGAACGCAATATCGTAGAAATTCAATAGCACAAGATGCTTAACGGATCGCTTGATCGCGTCTTCTTCTGACAATACTGTGAGATTCCCTGTTACTGGATGAGCAGTAAAGTTCAAATCCAAGTCTCTGTATCTCTCTAGGTTTGCCGATCGTGTTAATTTTATTGCCATTGTTGGTGTACTTCCTTAGCTTATGTCTTCGTTTTGTGTTCCGCTGCCACTCAAGCCACCAGAAATATCATCGGCACTCAAATCTTCGTTTTGTGTTCCACCACCATCGTCTCCGCATCGCGGGACGGGTATACATGCAGGTTCCGGTGAGATTTCAAACGGTACAATGCTTGGTCTATCCAATGGGTTCATAGTGATATTACCCAAACCAATTTCTGTCATTAGCCCACCAGAAATTACATATGATGTTCCTTCAATTCCTTGGAAGTAATTTCCTTTTTCAATTTCTTGTCTGTATCCTTCTGATCCAGATATCAATTCGGTTCTCGCACCAGTAATCGCACGGTCAACATCACCTAACACGGTTACGTCTTCGTTTCCTCTAATGTGTTCATCAACGTCGCCGGTAACACGCCAGATCACATCACGCCCACCATTGAATGTAATGTCTTCGCCTGCCGATAAGTTTAGATTTTTCTCTGCGTGCAGGTTTATATCACCTTTACTGATAACATTCAAGTCCGAGTTTTCTCCTACTTCTATATCAAAGTGGTTGCCCGGTTGGTTGTCTGCGTTTACCAAAATCTTTGCTGCCTTATCGATCGTGATGTCGCAGTTTGCTTCGATGTGAATCTTATCGTTTGTTGCGATGATTGTGTATCGTTCGCCTACAATCTTATTTACTTCTGTACCGTCCGGATGAATCTCTTTGAACGTACCCGATCTGTGGAATCTGTGATATCGTTCGGCACCCGGCGTATCATCCCATTCTTCAATATGTCCCGATTCTGTTTCACGAACATGGTTGTATGGGTACTTGGCATCATATGGTGTTTCTGGCTCTTCCCATTTGCCGCCTTCTGATTTTGTCTTTTTAGGACAGCTTGAGTCTCTAAACCGTGGACTGTTGGGACCAACATTGAATTCACACTTTTCCGGAATCTCTGTCGTGCGGTCTGGAATATTAGCAGTCTTTACTTCTTTGTCTAGATTATCTTTTTTCCACTTGATAACTGTCTTATCTTGTTTTTCCTGTTCGTCATCATCATCATCATATCGTTGTGCTAGTCTGTTTGTATCTGGCTCCAGAAAAAATGATCCCTTTCGGTTCTCATATTCCATTTTACCAGCAAGCGGATAGTTTTCACCGCTTTCTGTTTCTTCAAGACATGCATATACTTCACCAACGCCTGCCGCCAAATCTTCGTCTGACGATTCTTTTTGTGCGGGGTTATGCGATTGCCCGTTGTATCCTGTGAACGAGTTTTTGTCTTCGTCTTCTTGATTTTCGCTACCAGATGATTCGCACGGCTTTTTGAGATTCAATAGCTTAGGTGGTCGTGGCACATCGTCTAGCTGATTATCGTCTGCCTTTCGCGGATCGTAGAATCCTTGTGTTTGTAGAGATAGAATATCACACGCATCGAATGAAACATCGGGATCGCCCTTTGGGTTAACACATTCCGGAATACCCGGCAACGATCCCAACACGATTGGCTGTTGCGCGGCTTCTCCATCGACAAACATACCAAAAACCCAT
>Ga0136601_1000512_pt1 | contig 16346 bp, 21 predicted proteins | sample AntRauMFilla2699_FD_181020 | JGI IMG/M metagenome (GOLD analysis project Ga0136601, IMG submission 181020) | Saline lake microbial communities from Rauer Islands, Antarctica - Metagenome Filla 2 #699 | ecosystem: Environmental > Aquatic > Non-marine Saline and Alkaline > Saline | place... | reverse complement strand
TGTTTCCCCAATGAGATATACGCATGGGAAACTGTCTGGGGTAAGAATGTACGCTTTGCTACTATGACAGAAAACATGTCGTCAGAGTTTCACGGAGTACAATACACCTGGAGGGAAGTTAATAAAGCAGAAGAAGATGTTTGGCTCATTTATCCTTGGGAACGAGGAGCATTGCTGCGAGGGAGCTCTAAATGACATACGAAGAAATCCCGTGGACTGACGTAGTAATGCGATGTACCAAGTATACAGTGTTCGAAGACCAGCACCCCGTAACAGAAGGACACTTACTGTTTGTGCCTAAGGAATTCACTTGGGATTGCCTAGCAGACTGCTACAAAGCTGCTTATGCCTGGGGGCATGGATGGGTTGAAGACGAGTATTGCGACTCGTACAACATCGGACAAAACGTAGGAGTCGAAGCAGGTCAAACTGTAGAGTGGCCTCACGTACATCTAATTCCCCGAAGGAAAGGTGATGTGGAAGATCCAAGTGGCGGAGTCCGTGCTGTTGTTTCTGGTAAACAACAATACTAGTAAGTTGTTGAAAGGTTGACAAAAACCTAAATACATAGTACAATTAATGTAGCGTATTTACTGAAATCAGTCTTTCATAACTCGGAGAACGAATGAAAAAATCAGAAGAAATTAGAAATAGATTAGAAGACGACAACAAAAGATTTTGGGCGGGTGACAATATCTCAGATTACTTAGGGGTCGGTGATATATCGGAACTCGTTGACGAAGCAACACTGGCTTTTGAAAATGTACTTGACGCATTGGTGATTGATCGAATCAATGATCCTAACAGCAAAGACACAGCTAAGCGATTAGCTAAAATGTATTTTACTGAGATCATGGCAGGTCGTTACGAAGCTCGTCCGGGCGCAACTGCGTTTCCAAATAACGGCGACGATCGTTACGAAGGCATGCTTGTGGTACGCTCTGAAATTAGGAGTATGTGCTCTCATCACCACCAGCCAGTAACCGGCGTAGCATACATTGGAATTCTTGCCGCTGAAGAACTAATTGGGCTGAGCAAGTACACACGCATTGCCCATTGGTGTGCGAGACGCGGCACTTTACAAGAAGAGCTTGCGAACGAAATCACACGTGAGATAATGAAAGCAACGAAGTCTAACAACGTTGCAGTACACATCGGAGCAGAACACGGATGCTGCACCAATCGAGGCATTATGGCTACAAGTTCTTTGACACAAACTACTGTACTCAAAGGCGCATTTAAAGACGACCAAGGCACAAAGAAAGAGTTTTTTGATAATATTAAACTACAACAGTCGTCGGGCGGGAAAGGTGTTTATTAAAGTAGTATACAATGCATTTAGTAAAGGAATTAAGCAATAATGAAACTTAAATATTCAGAAGCATTTTATTCAATACAAGGCGAAGGAGCATTTGTAGGTGTGCCTAGTGTATTCCTACGCACCTTTGGATGCAATTTCCGTTGTAGAAATTTCGGACTGGAACGCGGGACTCCTGCGGCTAAGTACAATCCTGAGGTTAAAGAGCTAATAGCAAGCGATCGTCTCAACAACATTGAAAAGTTTGAAGACTTGCCTGTCATCCACACAGGTTGTGACACTTACGCCAGCATCTATCCTGAATTTAAGAAGTATATGATGGACAGAGACGTTGACGAAGTAGTCGAGCACCTGTTAAGTCTCACACCAGAAGGCAGGTGGACTATGGACAATGGCCAAGATATTCACTTGATTCTCACAGGTGGCGAGCCGATGATTAGGCAAAAGTTTTGGGTTGAGTTGTTTGAGCATCCTGGCATGCTGGACCTCAAGAACGTTACTATCGAAACCAACGGTACTCAACCAATTAAGAAAGAATTTGCAGAAGTAATGGCAAAGCGTCCGCGTGTAAAAGTAACGTGGAGTTGTTCGCCTAAGCTCACCGTGTCAGGCGAAGCGTGGAAAGAAGCAATTAAGCCCGAAGTAGTAGCAGCGTATCAGTACAGTTTACCAGATAGTGACATGTACCTCAAGTTTGTTGTAGCCGACGAAATTGACGTAGAAGAAGTACATCAAGCCGTAAGAGAGTATCGTGCAGTAGGCGTAGAATGCTTAGTGTACCTCATGCCACTAGGTGGTCGCAGTGAAGAGTACGAAATGAACGAAAAACGAGTAGCAGAGATCGCAATGCAACAAGGATGGAGGTTCTCGCCGAGAATGCACATCGCACTGTTTGGCAATGCCTGGTCTACGTAACCTAAAAAGTGTCCCATTTATTACAAAAAAGATAAATAATTTTAAGTAATAAATGGGACACTTATGACTAATCCAATTAACAAATATAGTAAGGAAGAGTTTTTACACAAAGTAAATGACACCAATACAAATATAAAAGTTTTTATAAACGAATACAAAGGCGTCGACGCAAAATATAAGTACAAGTGCAAGCATGGAACTTATGAATTATTTGGATGGCAACTAATATCTCGCAAATATTGCTGTCAAACAGGATACCACGAAAATAGAATACCAGCACAAAAAAAGACTATCAATGATCGAGTACAAGAAATAAAGAAAAGATGGTACGATCACTATATATTATCGAATGCTAGATTTGACCCAACAGAAAGACGAAAGATTATTGTAGAATGTAAAGTACACGGCGAATTTAGTCAATGGACAAGAAGTCTAGTAGGCAATAGTGTAGTGAACGAAGCGTGTCCTACTTGTTCAAAAGAAAACAACAGAGAAAGATCAAGAATTGCAGCGCATATAAATTTCAAGCCGTACTGGGGCAATCAAGCAAGCGTGAGCAAAGCAGAAACTAAATGGCTAGATAGTTTAAACGTCATAGGCAGACAAGTATTTTTAGAGGACGTATACTACACCGTAGACGGATATGATTATGACACTAACACTGTTTACCTATATCACGGAAGATTCTGGCACGGATGTCCTAACACGTATGATCCAGAAGAGCAACACCCAATACTAAAAGTTAAAATGAAAGAACTATACGAAAAAACGATTTACTACGAAAACAAAATTAAAGACGCAGGGTACGGTTTAATAGTACATTGGGGCACATAAATACGCACATTAAGGAGCTATTATGGGAATTTGGAAAAAGATCACAGGCATAGAGAAAATCGAACAAGCAAGAGCAGAAGAAGAGGCTCGTCTTGAGCTAGCTAGAAAAGAACACCTAGAGTATGAAAAAGCAGCAGCAAAGAAACGCAGGGAAGTTGCCGAGCTAGAAGCTAAAGAAGCAGCAGAAGCAGCCCGTGTTAAAGAAGACCGCGAGCTTGCTAAACTGTCTCCTAAAGAACAAGCAACAAAAAAAGGCGAGCCGTGGGTCGATGTTCTTCAAACTCATGTTGACGAGAACAACTTACGAAACGGTTTCTTTGAGCTTGACTGGAACAACTTCTTCGTAGATCAACTGCGTCAAGCAGGCTACGGTGAAGTAGCTGATCCAGAAGAAGAAGTAGTAGATCGTTGGTTTCGAGATATCGTCGGACAAATGTTGTACGACGAAGGACTAGACCCGCAAAGCAGAGGGGCCGGCTACATTAATGTAGCAAAACTAGCAAGCGGCAGGTCAGAGGTATCATGACAGGTATTTTATTATTTTTAGTAAAGGCGTTGCTTATACTATTAGTAATCAGCGGAATCTTTGCAACTGCAATTGGATTGCTAACTCTCGTGCAGTTTGCCAAGTCGCAAAAGGCGCCTGCTGACGCAAGCAACAGAATCAATCACATTCGTCTGTGGTGGTTTGCACTTACGCGGCCAGAACTTTTTACAGAAACATTTCCATGGATGAAGAAAGACGAACTCGATAACATGCGAAACTGATGAAAATGTCCAAAACAACCGTAAACGCACCTACTAGAAAACTAAAAGCAGTATGGACGCAACTATCGCGAGAGGACTACCACTGGATCCCGTTAAAGGGAAACTCACTAGTGTCCGAAGACGTTCAGCTCGAAGACGGCATTAACTACCTCGTTGACTGCGCAGACTGTACACAAGCTCGTCGAATCAAAATTGTTATATGGCTAGTAGGTACATTTAACACTGGATATCGCGTAGACGGACGTTACATAGTCTTTGAAGAAGAAAAGCACCGTACTCTAATGCTTATGCGGTGGGGTGGGGCATAAAGTTATTGACTTTTCAGCAAAAGCTGCTATAATATATTATATTCAATACACAAATGAGATATTAAATGGCAACATACTTATTAATCGACACCGCAAATGTTTTTTTCCGCGCCAGACATGTGGTAAAAGGCGACATTGACACTAAAGTTGGCATGGCCTTGCACATTACCCTTAACTCTATCAAGAAGGCGTGGACTGACTTTAATGCAGACCACGTTGTCTTCAACCTAGAAGGCCGTAGCTGGCGCAAAGACTTCTACGCACCCTACAAACGCAATCGCAAAGAAGTAAAAGCGGCAATGACCGAGCGCGAGCAAGAGGAAGACCAAGCGTTTTGGGAAATCTACGAAGAATTTACTAACTTCATCAAAGAAAAGACTAACTGCACCGTGTTACGCGATCCGCAGCTAGAAGCCGACGACCTTATCGCTGGCTTTATTCAAAATCATCCAGACGATAACCATGTTATTATCTCAACAGACGGCGATTTTGCCCAACTGATTGCACCTAACGTCAAGCAATACAACGGTGTTGCTAATATGACCATCACTATCGACGGCTACTTTGACGACAAAGGCAAGGAAGTTATCGAAAAGAAGACGCAGGCACCAAAGCCTGCTCCGCATCCTGAATGGCAACTGTTTGAAAAGTGTATGCGCGGTGACACAAGCGATAACGTATTCTCTGCATACCCAGGCGTGCGCAAGAAAGGCACTAAAAACAAGGTTGGCCTGCACGAAGCGTTTGATGACAAGAATAACAAAGGCTTCAACTGGAATAATATGATGCTGCAACGCTGGACAGATCACGAAGGAGTTGAACATCGTGTAGTCGACGACTACAATCGCAACGTTATACTGTGTGATCTGAGTGCACAACCTGCAGACATTCGTGCAATTATTGACGAAACGGTAAATAATATCGAAACAAAAAACGTTACACAAGTAGGTTTAAGGCTTATGAAGTTTTGTGCAAAGTGGGATATGCAAAGAATCGCTGACCAAGCGCAATCATACGCAGAACCTCTAAACGCAAAGTACGGAAAATGAAACTATTACTGTTTTATGATCAAGAAAACACGGAGCATGAAGAAGTATGACAACTAAAGCAAAACCAATCATTAAAGACAAGTTTTGGATCGTAGAAAGAGACGGAAATAGAATTGGCACTATAAGCGTCGACGACGAGCGTTTTATGTTCAGCAGCAAAGACGGAATTAGTTTCTTTGACAACAAAAAACAACTTGAAAGAAACTTGGGACAGACTATCTTCGAAAGAAACGAAAACATTGAGGTTAGTGTTGAAAAAGTAGTACATGGCTACCAAACTAGCACAGTTCCTTATAACGTAGTGTACGACGTAAAAAAGGGATTACCGCTGTTTGCAAAGTCTGCTAAGTCAAAGAGTCTTTATTGTGCAGGATATTACATTATTCGATTCGAAAAGGGATGGGTTAAATCGTTTTGCCCGAAGCTAATTACTGCTGAACGGTACAAAATCAAAGGTCCGTTCAAGCACGAGTTAGAAATGAGGCAGGAGTTATCACGTGTCAACAAATGAACCACTAAACACAATTCCTATCCAGCAGTACCTACAGCAAGTAAAAACTGCTGACGCAAGTAATCATCGAGAAATACGTCTTAGTATAGGACAGGCTAAAAGTCTTGCCTTAACCCTAGGAATTGTAATGAGCAGACTAGAAGGGGATCTCGAAAAACTGGTTGTATCAGGGGCTGCCCAACAAAACGAGATAATCGAAGTTAAGTTAGATGGCGGCTCAGACTGGAAATAGCGCACTTTATGATAAATATACGTAGTTAACTAAGGACTACGTATATGAACAGATTCATGTCAGCTGGATTACATCTCAAGTGTCAGAAGATTACTAGGTCTTCTGAGTTTAGAACTTTTACCAAAGCAAACCACACAAAAAGGAGAGATGTGTGAGTCGTCCAGCGCCCAAGGTATTAATTGAAAAAATAAACAAGAAAACGTACAAGAGCGAACAAGTTCTAGCAGCATCTGCAATATGGGCTGTCTTTTATCAAGGGCAGCCGTTTAATCTAAAAAGCTCAAACGCAATTACCAACTTTCCCGGACCGAAGTATAAGAAAACAAGTTTTTCGAATGAAGGTCATGCCCACAACCTTGCAAAAAAGCTCAACGAAATGTTCAATACTACAGACTTCGACGTTCGAAAGCTTGTCGACGGCGAAGTGGTAACTAAATCATGAACTGGAAGGAAACTTATACAAAGATTTTCTTGAAAGAACTTAACAAAAGTTGTAACGACGCAACTGTACAAGAATACCTTACAATATGGTGGATGAACACTCGTGACAAAGAAAGGTCAGGTCTTCGGCTTACTGAGGCCGGGTTTGATGTTCTTAAAGAGGTAGGACTTGAAACCTACCAGATTCCGTATCCAAAAGAAATGCCCATGACTGCACAGGTAATTATTTTCTTAGACAGGAGTATTGATTGCCCATACTACCTTTTGCCTCGTTCGATCACTGTAACGAACGAACGAAAAGCAGTTGAACTAAGTTTGTTCGCCGGTGACGTTAGAAAATACGGATACGCTAAGGCAATGGGGCGGAAGACCGAAGTTTAATTTTCTAGTGCAACTATATGAAATACATACGTTAATAATGTACTCAAAAAAAGAGAAAAAACTTGTTGACAAAATCTCTAATGATGTTATTATATATAGACAGTAAAGAAAAACAGCATACACAAAGCAACACAAACTAACCGTAGAGGCAACAACAATGTCAGAAACACAAACTCGTACAGTAACTCCAAACAGTGCTAAGTCTAGCATCCGACACGCGCTCCGCAAAAAGCGTCCTATCTTCCTTTGGGGCCCTCCAGGCATCGGCAAGAGTGACATTGTCCGGCAAATTGCCGATGGCATTAATGCTTTCGTTATCGACGTTCGACTAAGCTTGTGGGACCCAACTGACATTAAAGGCATTCCTTACTACGATCCAAGCGTAGGTAAGATGGTCTGGGGCGCACCTAGTGAATTGCCTGACCAGGCTATGAGCAACCAGTACGAAAATATCATTTTGTTCCTAGACGAAATGAACAGTGCTGCTCCGGCAGTGCAGGCGGCTGCATACCAGCTGATCCTCAACCGCAAGGTGGGCACATACGAACTTCCAGACAACGTAATGATTGTTGCTGCTGGTAACCGAGAAAGCGACAAAGGTGTGACTTATCGTATGCCGGCGCCGTTGGCTAACCGATTTGTCCACCTTGAAATGACACACAGCTTTGATGACTGGTTCCAGTGGGCAGTTGACAACGGCATCCATCAAGACGTTGTAGGTTACTTGACTTTTGCTAAGAAGGACCTGTACGACTTTGATCCGAAAAGCCCAAGCCGCTCATTCGCAACACCGCGTAGTTGGACCTTCGTAAGCGAGCTGATCGAAGACGACATTGACGAAGCAACTACTACTGACCTTGTTAGTGGATCTATTGGTGAGGGGCTAGCTGTGAAATTTATGGCACACCGCAGGGTTGCTTCGAGCATGCCTAACCCAACAGAAATCTTGGAGGGGAAAGTCAAGGAAATGGAAACACGCGAAATCAGTGCTATGTACTCGCTAACTATTGCATTGTGTTACGAGCTTAAAGAAGCATGTGACAAAGACGACAGGAAGTTCGACGGAAAAGTCAATAACTTCCTGCGCTTTGCAATGGATAACTTTGATACCGAACTAGTTGTTATGGGCATTAAGCTAGCTTTGACACAGTACAGTCTGCCAATTGATCCGGACGCTGTTGAATGCTTTGACGAGTTTCACGATCGTTACGGCAAGTACATTAAAGCTGCACAAGGCGTATAACTCCACAATAGCGCAGCGTAACACCTGCGCTATCTTTTTCAAAAGGCTAAACTATGTCAAAAAACTGCGATACCATCGTTTTCTACTACCGTATATGCCCGGCGGCGGCAAGGACGGATGCGGACTTTATGGTGTTGCCTGTGACATCGATCTTGAAAATCAAACTGTTAAATACGTTGGGCAGACGCCTGCAAACGATACAAAAAGGTCCTGTGCATTTTTCAGTTGACAGATTAGCAAATGATTGCTATACTGTATAAACAATCAAAAGAGGTTTATTATGAGCACAAAAGACAGCAGCATGGGCAAGACACAATGGCAGCCTGATCCAGACATTACTGAAGAAAAACTTCTTGATATGCGACACGAGGTTTTTGACCGTATTATAGTTGCGCGTATCGGCTTGCTGCTACGTCATCCGTTTTTTGGTAATATGGCAACACGCTTGCGTATTCTTGCTGCTGACGACTGGTTGCCTACTGCTGCGGTGGACGGCAAAAATCTTTATTTTAACTCTCAGTTCTTTAACGCAATGAGCAACAAAGAAATCGAGTTTGTTATTGCTCACGAAATCCTACACTGCGTTTTTGATCACCTTAGTCGTCGAGAGCACAGACATCCAATGCTCTATAATATTGCTGCTGATTTCATTGTAAACAATACGCTAGTACGAGATCGCATTGGTGAACTGCCTAAGCTAGTAGACTGCTACCAAGATTTCAAGTACGACGGCTGGACTTCCGAAGAAGTTTACGAAGAACTAGTAGAAAAGAACGACAAAGATGAGCTCGACGGCCTGGGCGAGATGCTAGACGAGCACGTTGACTGGGAAGAACAGGACGGTTCAGACGGCAGTGGTCAAGGCGGTGATGACGGCAAAGATGCTAATGGCAACAATGTTAGCAAAAGTCGTCCAACGTACTCCGAAGAGGACTTGCGGCACATCCGGGACGAGATCAAAGAGAACATGCTGAGTGCCGCACAAAGCGCAGGCGCTGGCAATGTACCCAGTGGTGTAGCTCGTATGATCAAAGAGCTTACTGAGCCAAAAATGGACTGGCGAGAATTGCTTCGACAGCAGATTCAGAGCACCATCAAGAACGACTTTACGTTTGCTCGTCCCAGCAGAAAAGGTCAAATGTCCGGGGCGATCTTGCCCGGACATGACTTCGACGAAACCATTGATATTTGTGTAGCACTAGACATGTCAGGGTCGATCGGTGACGCTCAAGCTAGAGACTTCTTGAGCGAAATCAAAGGGATTATGGACGAGTACAAAGACTATCAGATCAAAGTCTGGTGTTTTGATACCCAAGTATACGGTGAAGAAAATTTCAGTGCAGATGGCGGGGAGAGCCTTACTGATTATGAAATCCGCGGAGGCGGGGGTACAGACTTTATGGCTAACTGGACCTACATGAAAGAAAACGACATCCAGCCAAAGAAGTTTGTAATGTTTACAGACGGATATGCGTGGAACAGTTGGGGTGACGAGGACTACTGCGAAACAGTGTTTATCATCCACTCTAACAGTAACAAGGATCTACAAGCACCGTTTGGAGCTACAGCTCATTACGATGTAAAACAATGATCAAAAAAGATTCTAATCCGCTAAACTTACTTGGTGCTCGGCAAACGGAAATGCTGCCACCAAGTTTTAAAGTTATTACAATGCCTATAGTATACAATACACATAGCAGTGTGATACGTTGGATCTATGAAAATTGTAAAGGCAGATTTTACGTGGGCAAAGGCCTTGAAATAAGAAACGGGACAATGGGTGCAGTAATTAAAATCGGCTTCGAAGATCCGAAAGAATCCAGTTATTTCGTTTTAGCCTGTCCATATTTAAAGTATCACTAAGTACAACGGCATATATATTATTACACAGAGGAGAATAAACATGACCGAAGAAAAAACTGAAGGAAACGTAACCGATCTTACTATTCAAGACTTGAACGCATTGCGTCAAATCATCGACGTAGCAAGTCAGAGAGGTGCATTTAAGCCTGGTGAGATGGCACAAGTAGGAGCTACTTACAATAAACTGGATGCATTTTTGGATGAGATTGCTAGGCAGCAGAAAGCAGCCAAATCATCTCAAGAAACAACTAATGACCTTGAGAACTCAGAAGTAACAGACGAACCTCCACAAGGAGCATAAAATGACAGAACTAAAACATGTTGGCCGGAATGCTTCTAACAAAAAGAAATGTATTGTAGCGTATCGAGTTGTGCCGCATGATGCTGACCACTGCTTGGTAGTACACAGTGAATCATTGGATGCAGAACAGCATGACAGCTTGATCAACCTAGTTGAGAGCAATGCCGGCCAGACTTCGTACGAACTAGCGGACGCAATGGCTAGGACTAGGCTGCCTGATGGCCGGAACATGCTTCAGACTTTTCACACCCAAGGAAAGTTAACAAAGACGCTGACCAAGGATATAGAAATGGTTCCAAGTCAACAGTCTTCAATTAACTTAGCTGAACTAAACAAACTTATTGCAGAGCAGCGTGGGGTTACGGTCGAGGATCTTGCAGTAGGCGTTACTTCGAAAGATCAAAAGGCAGAATTAAGTAAGAGTGCAGATTCGCACACAGAAACAAATCCTGCTCAAGCGTACAGCGCCGAACCACTAAGTGACGAAAAACTAGCAGCGCAGTACCGTATACAAGCAGACGTAATGAAAAAAGAAGCGTTACAACTCATTGACCAGGCAAATAAGCTAGATCCTCCAAAAAAAGCAGCAGCAGCAAAAACGACCACTAGAACCAAGAAGAAAGATACTAGTGGTTGATAGTAAAATGGAGCCTGAGGACGACAAAAACTCGTGGCCGGGTATACTCGACGAGATCGAAATCAAAGTAGTTCCTGTCGAGTATATTAATTCGGTAGAAGTACAGTTTACTGATGGAAATACCTGGGCAATAGAGATAGACAAAAGCGACACTGACGATTCTGAACAAGCTGCTGCAGAACTCGAAGATAGCTTAGAGTCTCTCTTTGAAGAGTACGAAGATGTAATTGCAGGAGTCAACTTTATTTTAGACGTAGAAAAAGTAAAGGAAGACATTACTGCAAGAACAAAGACGTTTATGAAGAAAAAGAAATAATTTACTATTTCTAAAACTTAGATAAATACTTGTAACATCACATTAGGAGTTACAAGTAAATGGCCTTACGTTTAAGACGCGGTACTGACACAGAACGTCAGCTCATAATACCCGAAACCGGCGAACTTATCTACACAACAGACACCAAGCTAGTGTATGTCGGAGACGGCACTACAGCAGGTGGTGTCCCTGTCTCCGACGGCACAACACCACCTAATATTGTCGAGGACACTTCCCCACAACTCGGCGGTGACTTAGACTTAAACAATAATGACATAGTTGGCGTGGGTAACATTAATATCACCGGAACAATTACTGCTACTGGTGATATTAACCTAGGTGACGGCACAGAAGATACTGTCCTAATTAGCGGGCTTGTTAACAGTAATATAGTCCCCCAAACAGATAACAACTTTAACATTGGTGCTTCAGCATTAAAATGGAAGAACGGTTACTTTGGTAGTGTAGAAACCGATTCGCTAACAACTTCACTTTTAGTTACAGAAACAATTGAAAATCCGAACGGAGAACTGTTCTACGAAAGTACAACACAGACTCTACACACCACTGATATTATTCTTGCAAGAATAATAGGCGAAGATAGTACATTACTCTACGACGACGCATCAAAGATATTATCTGTTGACACTGTAGATTCTAATACAGTATTAACAGAAGACATTCGTAGATCAGATCAACTACTAGTTTATCGTGGAGCAGACAACACGTTACTCGTAGACGAAGTAATAGCTGACGCATTTACTGGAGACCTGGTTGGCTCGGTATTCGGTGATGACTCTTCTGTATTCTTCGAAGCAACGTCTAGCACAATGACAGTCGATCGAGCCAATATCGGAAGTGTAATAAGTCTTGAGCCTCAAACTTCTGAACCTGGACAAGCTTCAACAGGGACAATTGCTGTTGCCGACGGGTTAAACTGGGATCCTGCTAGTGCTGGTCCGGGCGCGTATCCTGTATTCTATGACGGAACTGCATGGGTTTCGATGATTGGCGCTGGCGGGATTCCAGAATAATACCTAAAGAATACTTCAAACTCTTATCGCAATAGAATAAACCAACAACAAACAGAGCATTTAATGCTCTGTTTGTTTATGAGTAGTAGCGTTATTCGAACGAATTAATTACAGTATACACAGGGTACGGTAGTGTAACACTCTGTTCTTGCGGAGAACCTAGCGGCCTGCGCCCGCCATAATTTGTACTAATACTAGCAGTAACTGGATACCTTGCATTATTCCCGGTGGCTCCGTCGTCTTGTAAGATAATACGAAAGTTTAACGTAGTAGAATCAAAAACACGGGCCTCGATGGCCCAGTAACTATTCTCGTATACAGTTCCAGTAGCTGCTGTTTTTCTGAAAATCTCCCGGTACGTAGAGGTTAGCTGCGAATTTCCAAATGATGTGCCTTGTAAAAACTGAACATTGGTAGCACTGATATTCGACATTGTAACATAGTTATGCCCTACGAGAATTGCGCCGGGGTCGTCGAGCATAGATTGCCATCCTAGATTTCTCTCGTGACTTTGAGAGCCGGAGTCAAGCTGTGTAACGTCACTGGATATTCTTATCTCACCTCCTGCATTAAAGAAATGACGGCGGGCTGCTGGAGACGCAAACGAAACAGAAATAGTAGACGAAACAGAAGGCGGGCCTTCTACAGTAGTAGTAGTAGCAGTAGTAGTAGCTAATGAAGCAGTAGTTATGTCAAACGGGACTGCTAGTGAATATTGATAAACACTATTAGAACCTGTGCCGACTACATACATCTTAGTTCCATCATTGTTAAATACTATGTCACGTGGCTCGGTTTCCTCACTTGCAACACTAAAACTCACATTGTCATAACTAGCAGTTGATAGATCAAATGCTGTTGATAGAGAGTATCGATGCACACTGTCGTTTTCAGTACCAACTACATACATTTTTGAACCATCGTTGTTAAATGCAAGGCCTTCCGGCACTGCGTCCTCACTGAGCACACTAAGACTCACACTGTCATAACCTGCTGTTGATAGATCAAATGCAGTTGATAGAGAGTATTGATATATATCAACTGCATTTAGCCCAATTACATACATCTTGGTTCCATCATTGTTAAATGTAATCTCTCGCGGGCTTGGGTCTTGAGCACTAACACTAAGACTCACACTGTCATAACCTGCTGTTGATAGGTCAAATGCTGATGATAGAGAGTATTGATGAACACTACGAGAACTGACGCCGACTACATACATCTTTGTGCCATCGTTGTTGAATGCAAGCCCTATTGGTGTGGCTTCTTGTGCATTAACGTTAAGACTCACACTGTCATAACTAGCAGTGCTCACATCAAATGCTGTTGATAGAGAGTACTGATAAACACTATCAGTACCAATCCCCATAATGTACATCTTAGTGCCGTCGTTGCTGAATGCAAGTGCAAACGGCGTGCTGTCTTGTGCACTAACATTAAAGTTCACACTGTCGTATCTGTCAGGGGTAAGGTCAAATGCTGTGGATAGAGAGTATTGATGCACACTATCAGAAAAATTACCAATTACATACATCTTTGTGCCATCATTGTTGAATGCTACTCCAGTTGGACTTGTATCTTCACTGGCCACACTAAAACTCACGTTGTCGTAACTTGCTGTTGATAGGTCAAACGCTGTTGATAGAGAGTATTGATACACATTATCAGAATTGAGCCCAACCACATACATTTTTGTGCCATCATTGTTGAATGCTATGTCATATGGATTTGTGTCCTTGCTGGCCACACTAAGACTCACACTGTCATAACCTGCTGTTGATAGGTCAAATGCTGATGATAGAGAGTATTGATGAACACTACGAGAACTGAAGCCGACTACATACATCTTGGTTCCGGTGTTGTTGAACACAAGTCCAAGTGGACTTCCTTCTTCACTGGCCACACTAAAACTCACACCGTCGTAACCTGCTGTTGACAGATCGAATGCTGTTGACAATGTGTATTGATGCACACTATCAGAAAAAGGGCCAACCATATACATCTTAGTGCCATCATTGTTGAATGCTATGCCAAGTGGACTTCCTTCTTCACTGGCCACACTAAAACTCACACTGTCATAACCTGCTGTTGATAGGTCAAACGCTGTTGATAGAGAGTATTGATAAACACTATCAGAAGCATTTCCAATTACATACATCTTGGTTCCGGTGTTGTTGAATGCTATGCCAAGTGGACTTGTATCTTCACTGGCCACACTAAAACTCACGTTGTCGTATCTGTCAGGGGTAAGGTCAACTGCTGTGGATAGAGAGTATTGATGCACACTGTCGCTAGAAATACCGACAACGTACATCTTTGTGCCAGTGTTGTTGAATGCTATGCCAAGTGGACTTGTATCTTCACTAGCCACACTAAAACTCACGTTGTCATAACTAGCAGTTGATAGGTCAAATGCTGTTGATAGAGAGTATTGATAAACACTATCAGAAGCATTTCCAATTACATACATCTTTGTGCCATCATTGTTGAATGCTACTCCAGTTGGACTTGTATCTTCACTGGCCACACTAAAACTCACATTGTCGTAACTAGCAGTGCTCACATCGAATGCTGTTGATAGAGAGTATTGATGAACACTATTAGTAGCATTACCAAGTACATGCATCTTTGTGCCATCATTGTTGAACACAAGTCCAAGTGGACTTCCTTCTTCACTGGCCACACTAAAACTCACACCGTCGTAACCTGCTGTTGACAGATCGAATGCTGTTGACAATGTGTATTGATGCACACTACCAGAAACAGGGCCAACCATATACATCTTAGTGCCATCATTGTTGAATGCAAGCCCGCTTGGAAGTCCATCCTCACTAGCCACACTAAAACTCACACTGTCATAACCTGCTGTTGACAGATCGAACGCTGTTGATAGAGAGTATTGATGCACACTATCAGAAACAGGGCCAACCATATACATCTTAGTGCCATCATTGTTGAATGCAAGCCCGCTTGGAAATCCATCCTCACTAGCCACACTAAAACTCACGTTGTCGTAACTAACATTTGATAGATCAAATCCAGACACAACCACATCACCAGATCCTGACCAAGCTAGCGTCCGAGCATCACTTACTCGAGCAGTGTCGATTTCTTGCTGACTAGGTGCAATATCAAACCTGTTAGTTTCAAGAGTATTCATTAATGACAAATAATCATTGTACCCTTTAGTAACATCGGGATTATCAAATGTATAAGCACCTTGATTGTCAAATGTGAGGCTGGTGCCGCTCTGATCGGCGCCAACTATGTCACCAGAATTAATAGCAGAGAGAGGAAACGTGTTGCCTGTTTGATGCAGGTACACCCTGGACATATCGTCTCTTAATTGTCCTATTCGGGCGGCGGTCATAACTGCGCCTGAACTAATTTCACTAGCTGAAACAGGTTGCCCATAGCCGAAGTCACTTACTCCGGCGCCCAGTAAACTAGCTGTTCTGTTCCTTAATGAATTATACTCTGCTGCTAAGATCTTATCGTTTGGGTTAACTGCCATTTTTAGTAATCCTTGTTAAGTGTTATCTGATTATACCTTTAGAACACATTCTACAAGGTGTTCTCCGGTACTTGTTGAGTCTTCGAGTGCAACTCCCACAAGCGAATCTGAGATTCTAGTAGAGCCCGTGCCGTTTGAGTCTGCGTATACTACTTGTCCTTTACTCACGGTTCCGGTAACCCTAACCGGGACGCGTCCTTTTAGTGCTAGGGCTTGGCCTTCTGAAGTAGCATTCATAAGGTAAGCTGGGTTCTCTGATACAACTCCAATTACAACATCAGATGAAGATGCAGCCGTTGTTTCTTTATCTCCGCCAACACACATAATAGTGCCAACTGGATACGTTTTATCTGTGGTATACTTCTCTGCCAAGTCAGCGTATTCTGCACTAGTAGCAGTACCGTTAAATTCTTTTGCAAAAATAACTTCATTAGAATCGCGAACGGCAATAGTATTCGGTAATGTAGCAACCGAGGCAGAAACATATACTCCAGCAGAGACTTGTAGCTTGTTGGCTTGTTCGATGCCGCCGCCTTCAAAAGAATCTGCATAGACAGTTTTAAATTTTAAAGACGGAGTACCTAAATCAAATTGACTATCAGCAGCCGGTTCGAGCGCTCCGCTAGATACACTAATACTGTTAACTGCGGTGCCGCCTACGTTAGTTGCCCAGAATTGAAT
>Ga0136601_1000510_pt1 | contig 16404 bp, 18 predicted proteins | sample AntRauMFilla2699_FD_181020 | JGI IMG/M metagenome (GOLD analysis project Ga0136601, IMG submission 181020) | Saline lake microbial communities from Rauer Islands, Antarctica - Metagenome Filla 2 #699 | ecosystem: Environmental > Aquatic > Non-marine Saline and Alkaline > Saline | place... | reverse complement strand
ATCCAGTGTTCACCGGTCTGGCAACATTCGGTTCGTTCCTGTTGTTTGGTTCAATCCCGTTATTGCCTTTTATGCTTGATAGTGCCGGTGATGCACGGGAAGCGTTTTTGTATTCTGTACTCGGTACCTTTCTGGCCCTGATAGCGCTCGGGCTATTGAAGTGGCGAGTGATAGGTGCCAACCTGTCTAAGTCGCTCATAGAAGTGACGTTGGTTGGTAGTGTAGCGGCGGGGATTGCGTACTTCGTCGGGACATTTTTTGCTTTGTAAGTTGTTCTACTGCTTACAACAGGGGAGTTATACGGCCTAGTGTGCACAGGGTTATACACGGACTTTTCCCCAGCGGACAACTATTCTGCGGCCGTGAATTGGCTGTTCAAACACAAAGAGCGCCCGGTTAGCGCTCTTTGTGTGTTTATAAATAGAAGTTTATTTGGTTTTGAGGGTGACGTAGATATCTTCGAGGGCCTTCACGGCGTCGCCAGCGGAGATGTTGTTTTGGTGGTAATGAATGTTGGTGCAATCACCAGCGGCCCAGATGCCGGGAGTCTCGGTTTTTTGCGTCCAAGGGTCAATTTTTATTCGTCCGTACTCATCAAGAGGGACGATATCAGCTGCGAATCCAGTGTTAGGAATCATGCCAATTTCAACAAAAATACCAGCGACAGTTAGTTGCTTGTCTATTTCTGTCTCGTCGCGATAGGTAAGGCTTTTAACAAACGTGTCACCAGTAACAGTGGTGACGTCAGCATTTAAAATACCGGTCATGTTCGGGTGACTGAGGACTCTGTCAACAGTCACTGGATCGGCCTTGTAGGCGTTGCCACGCTGCAGGAGGGTGACACTTTTGGCGTAGGCGAGCAGCTGGGCCGCGGTTTCAAAAGCAGCGTTACCGCCTCCGATAACAGCAACGTCTTGACCGCCAAACATTGGTCCGTCACAACTGGCACAGTAGGTGAGGCCTTTGTGCTCAAAGATATCAGCTCCAACCGCAGGAAGTTGTCGGCGCGTAGAGCCAGAGCCAATTAAAATGGCTTGGGCTTGGTAGGTTTCGTTGGTGTCGGTAGTGACGGTAAAATTGCCTGCTTCGCCCGTGATACTGGTGGCAATCGTTTTGTCGACAATAGTGACATAGTCCTCGGCGTACGTGCGTAGGTGTGTTTCTAAGTCCTTGGCTAACTGGTCGCCGCTGATAGAAGGGGAGCCAATCCAGTTTTGGATATCTGGTGAGACGGTACTCTGGCCACCCCACTCTTTGGTAATAAAAAGTGTTTTGAGTTGCTTGCGAGAAGCGTAGACACCAGCTGCAGTGCCCGCTGGTCCACCGCCAATAATAATTAAGTCATAAAGCATATCAGTCCAGGAAATTATAAATAAGCCTCACTAGGATACCATACTCGCCTTGACTGTAAATACCCCCTGGGGGTATAATGTTAAATATGTCACAAAATCCAATACACAACCGACTGCGTCGGATCGAAGGTCAGGTTAAGAAGCTTCAGCAGCAAATTGATGAGAATATCCCTTGTGATCAGGTTATACCGCAGTTCATGGCGGTCCGGGGAGCAGTCAGTGCCGCTTTAGAACACTATATTGCTGTTCATATTGAGAGTTGTACTGCTGCTGATACAGAGAAGTTACAAGGATTAATAAAAACGTTACTTAAATAAGACGTATGAAAAAATTTATCACGCGCTATAGATTATTTCAGACTGGGCAGGTTATACCGGGATTAGTTATTCATGGGCAGCCGGCTCCGTATCCGGTAGTTAATGAGCGGGCCGTTCGGGCTGGAGCGGGAATTATGCTAGTCCTAGGACTGTTTGCTTTTTTCCAAGCATTTTATTTAGCAGAGTATCTGTTCCTTAAAATCCTTGTCATTGCGTTTTTTATTGATTTTTTACTCAAAGTGATTGTAGGGAATACGTATTCTCCTGTTAGTCAATTGGCCAACTTAATTGTACGTAAGCAGGAGCCAGAGTACGTTGGAGCCATACAAAAGCGGTTTGCTTGGTCAATTGGTTTGGCTTTGTCTAGCGTAATGGTTATTTTGATTTTTAGTTTGGGAATTATCGGTCCGATAAATCTGGCTATCTGCGCCCTATGTCTAGCTTTTATGTTTATGGAAAGTGCTTTTGGGATATGCGTTGGTTGCAACATATACAGTTTTTTGCTGGCAAAAAATATTATAGCGACACCAGCCATTCGTCCGAGTTGTGCCGGTAACGTATGTTCCATTGAATGATTTTCTAGGACGACACTACAAACGTAACAAAAAAGCCCCGCTGGGCTTTTTTGTTCTACGATGCACATACTGCCGGTCAACTTCAGCTTTGAACGACGTAAAAACGCAGGTACTGGTCACAAGTCACTAACTATAATTATTCACTTCGTTTCTAATTCTAGTACGTGCTTTCGACCCCGCCTCGCGATCTCATCGCCCTAGGAAGGGCGATTCGTATCGCTGCGGCCGGCGGCACCGTCTATTTTAGCTTACTGCGTCGCAAAAATGCCGGTACCGCCCCCCAGTCGTCTTCGTCGTCTTCATCAACGGGGTCAACTGGCTTAGGGTCTCGTTTGGGTAACTCCTGCTTTTTACTGTCTACCTCATCAGTTTTTTTAATGGGTGACTCCTCAACTTCAGTCTTGCGAGGTTGGGTGAGTGAATTAAAGATACGTCCGCGACTCTCACTCGGTTGAGCAGCAGCCGCTGGCTTAGCGTCTTCGGTGTCAACTGATTGGGCCAGTGGGGCACGGCGCGAGATGGTTGTATTATTGTTGCTCATTTCTTCCGGGAAGCCAGTTGCAATAACAGTTACTTTCACCTCATTCTTCTTGAGCTTGTCATCTTTGATGGCTCCAAATATTACCCGAGCTTGCGGATCTATAGATTCGGTAATAACCCGTGCAGCATCTTGGATTTCAAGCATTCCTAGATCGTCTCCTCCAGCGATGGCAAATAGCACACCTTTAGCACCAGTGATAGATACTTCAAGAAGAGGAGAGTTAATAGCGCTTTGAGCAGCTTCTTCTGATCGCTTCTCGCCAGTAGAAACACCGACACCCATTAGGGCAGAACCTGCGTTTTCCATAACACTACGAATGTCAGCAAAGTCAACATTAATGATACCAGGCATGGTAATTAAGTCAGAGATACCTTCAACTGCCTGTTTGAGAACATTATCACATTGCTCGAAAGCACTGCGTACAGAAGTTTCCTTGTCGACTATAGCGAGTAGGCGGTCGTTGGGGATGGTGATGAGAGCGTCCACTTCTTTTTTTAGTTCCTCAATACCTTGGAGTGCCAAACGCATTCTCTCCTGACCTTCAAATAGAAATGGCTTGGTGACGACGCCTACTGTCAGAGCCCCGCTTTCACGAGCAATTTTAGCAATGACCGGAGCTGCTCCAGTACCAGTTCCGCCTCCCATACCGCAGGTGATGAAAATCATGTCAGAACCTTTAAGACAATTATTGATCTCTTCTCGGGTTTCTTCGGCGGCACGTCGCCCCATGTCGGGGTTACCACCAGCTCCTAGTCCGCGAGTGAGGTTCTTCCCGATGTGAATTTTTTTCTTTGCGAGTGAGTTATGTAAATCTTGAGCATCACTATTGATAGCAATAAACTCAACACCTTTTAACTTGGCGCCAACCATGTAGTTGACAGCGTTGTTGCCTGAACCTCCGGCTCCGACTACTCGAATGCGTGCAAATGATTCTACGTCTGACTTTATTTGTTCCATAATAATATTGAATTACCTTGTTCTGGATTAATAGGGCACTCCCATTCCCATTACTAAGTTAATTAGTATCATACATGCATTGCTACTATCTGTCACGATATTGACTTTATCGAACTATGTGTGTTTGACCTAAATATTTTCTATGGTAGAAACTGGCTAAACCACGTCAATATGCTGTGTCGAGTTTGTTTTACAATACCAATGTTTGTTGATTCTTCTCCGCTACTGGCACCAATCATGCAGAGTCCATAAGCGACCGCCCACGAAGCGTCACGCATTTTGGTATTTTTACCGACGTCCAGAGTTGCTATACGCGCTGGTAGGTCTAGGTGTGTACGAGCCAATTCTTGGATACCGACTGTACTTGAGCCTCCACCAGTAAGAATAATACCGGCTGGTAATAGACCGTCTTTTTTAATTTGTCGTAAGTGGATTTGGATAAGTTCAAAAATATCCGTAACCCGAGCGGTGATAATTTCGTCCAGACGCTTTTTGGAGTAGGTAGCACTGGTAATCCCGCCGCGCTTTATTTTCTCAGCTTCTTCTAAGGGAATTTTTAAGCCGAGGGCGATGTCGTTGGTAATATCATTGGCTCCGATGGGGAATATTTTTAAAGAAATTGGAATGGTGTCTTCATAGATTACGATTGAAACAGTTTCCGCTCCAACGTTGGCGAGGACACAGCCGGCACGGCGTTGGGTTTTGGAGAGTAATACAAAACTGGCGGCGATAGGCGAAGCCATGACATCTTCGACGTAGATACCTGTTTGTTCGATGGCTCCAATGAGATCGTTTAGGTGTTGTTCGAATGTGGTGATGCAGAGTGTATCGACTTCTAGTTTGGTGCCGTGCATCCCTTGCGGTTTACCGAGCACTTCTTCTCCGTCGACTCGATAGCGGAGTGGTATGGTGTGAATAATCTTACGATTAGGAATGCGATCCATGATGCGGTCTTCGCTGTCTTGCTGCGCTTTTTCGATGTCGATGGTGGTAATTTCTGAATCAGCACGTGACGTGATAACTTCACCGGTGGTAGTGATTTCGTCTAGTCCAATACTGCCCAATGAAACGTAGGCGCGCTTAACGGATACCCCAGCGTTTTTCTCGGCCATGGCTACGGCACTACGGATACTACGTACTACATCAGTGGGACTGATTATGTAGCCGTTGCGCAGACCACGGCTTTCGGCATACCCGGTGCCGATTATGTGCGGAACAGATCGTTCAGACTTCTTTTTGGGAGCACGGACAATAGCTACCTTGATTTGGTAGGTGCCGACATCGATACCGGTGATAATGTGTTCGCTCATAATAAAGTGGTGTAGAGGTTACCGTAAGGAAATTAGCTAATTTTAAAGCGTTTCATAAAGCGAGCTTCCTGTCCCTCCATTGTAGCTCCATGGTCAAAACCTTTCAAATGCAGTAATCCGTGGATAAATAAGAAGGCAATGTAGCCCGATACTGAGAGATTGTAGTCTACAGCTTCTTTGGCAGCGATGTGCGGGCAGATGAAAATTTCACCGGCAGTTTCATGAAGAGGAAAGGATAAGACATTAGGAGTGTAACTTTTGTGACGGTAGGTTTGATTGAGGGAGCTGGCTCGAGCTGGACCGACAAAGACTAATGATGCTTCGTACCGCTTGCCTAACACGGCATCTTTGATGGCTTCGTAGGGGTGGTCTGGATACTGTTTGACGGTACTAGTAAGAGAAAAATGAGACATAGCAGGAAGTTCAGTATGACACGACAGTGGCAAAAACAAAACCCCACATGTGTGGGGTTTTGTTTGGTTGCTAGATTAGCGTCGGCCTCGTCTGGTTTCTTGAATTTTACCTAGCTTAAGTAATTTTTCGTATGTTTCTTTTTTGGCTAGTTTCTTTAGTCGAGCGACTCGCTTCACGTTGCCGCTTTTGACTCGGTCGTGGTATCGGCCACTGCGGACTTTTGGGATAATACCAGCTCCTTGTACCCGCTTAGTAAAACGTCGAATAACGTTTGATGTGCTCTCATTCTGATGTTTTTCTACTTGTACGTTTGTTGCCATAAATATAGGTATGAGCATAGCATATTAAAGGTAAAGCGCAAGTATTTATGAGGTTACTGGAACGTTGCGTTTTAGTCGTCGGATGAGTTGTGTGTAGGGGATAGGTTCTTGCTTGCGAGCATGCATGTCTCGCACAATAACGGTTCCCTCAACAAATTCTTTTTGACCAATAATTGCTACGTACTTCACGTCTCGCTGTTCGGCGTCGCGAAGTTGGGCGGAGAGCGAATCATTGGCTAAATCCTGGTGTGTGGCAATGCCGGCTTTGCGTAGCTCGTCAATGAGTAGTAGGCTGCGAATTTTGGGACCAAAACCAAGTTGGATTACGTACACCGAGGGAGCTTTAAGTTTAAAGCGCGGTGCGCGGGTGGGGGCTGGTTTGTTCTTAAGGATTGCAACTGCCCCTACAGCACCAGTGTTGCGGCTAGTTTTGCGGAACATAAACGTATCAAATCGACCGCCGCCGACGGTGATTGAGTTGGCGTGTTCAGTATCAGTAGTGATAGAAAATAGGGCATCAGAATAGCATTCGTGGTGACCGAGCATTTTGGTGTCAATCTCGTATGGTGTTTCGCTCATATCCAAGTATTCAATGATGTCGCGAAAATGTTTGCGGCTCTGGTCACTGAGGAACTCAAGTGGATTGGGGGCGCGAGCCGATAAGTCGTGATCTGTGTCAATGATGTGCTGCAGGGCTAATAGTGGATGTTCTTTCATGAGTTCTCGAGCCTCGGTCGGTAGCGTGTCGATTCGTTTGCGGAGAAACGTTGTTACTTCACGTGAGTAGCGCAGGAGAGAGTCGTTGTCACCGAGCGAGTTAATCTTTACGATGTGATTGGTGTGTCCTAGTTCACGCATTAAGGTGTGGGTGGTGTGAATGAGAATCGCTTCAGCTATGCTTTTTTGGACATTAAAAATATGGAAGGTGACAGCTGTCTCTCCTGTCTCAGGGACTGCTTCTGAACCGTACATAAATACCGGTGAATCAAAAGCGTGCAATTGCGCGTCACAGTAGGTTCGGACACCGTTAGTGAGCAGGCCATTGAGGTTGTCTATACTTGTTTCCGTCGACGCAAAGGTATTTGGTAGCGAGGTATGACACTGCTTGCAAGTCGGGTCCTTTTTTAGAGCGTCAATTGATTTGAATCCAAAATGTTCAGCAGTATGGGCGGCGGTTTTTAGAAAGTCAGTTGGGCTACAGTCTGTGCGCATAAGTTAATGTGTATTACGGCGAACTAATAAACAGGGCAGCGTCACTACCTAGTGATCCAGGTAGGTGCGAGAAGTTTTGCGGTGGAAATAAACGAATAAATGCTCGACCAATAATCTCATCTTCATTGAGCACTCCCCACACTCGAGAATCTGAGCTCTGGTCACGATTGTCTCCCATGACGAAGTACTCTTGTTCGGCGAGCGTGGTTGTTAGTCGGGTGCTGGTGGTCATTGACTTGATGTAGGGTTCATTTAGAGCGGCTCCTTCGGGATTGGCTTCGTTCGTGATAGTAATCACATTTCCGTCTATAGAGAGGGTGTCACCAGGTACACCGATCACTCGCTTGATAAAGAATTTTGAAGGGTCCTCCGGGTAACGGAAGATAACAATATCGCTACGCTTCGGTTGATTGAAGTGGTACGAAACCTGGTCGACAATCAGGTAGTCGCCGCTGTGGAATGTGTCATCCATAGATGCTCCAGACACGATGAAGGGTTGGGCGATGAACATTCGAATTGGAATGACAATAATCAGGGCAATGAGAGCAAAACGAATAATTTCTAGGAGTGGATTTTCTGGGGCAGCCGTTTCCGCGGTTGCGTACTCAGCAGTGGAGGGGAATGAAGAGAACAGATCCATAATCAATTAGCACTAGTATAATCGAAAATGCAGTCGAAAACAAATATTTGTTCGCGGCAGGTATTTTTTGCCTACCGATGATATTTTCGTGTACAATATACGTAATGAATTACATTGTTGCTCTCGGGAATCCTGGACCAAAGTACGAGAATACTCGTCACAATATTGGCTGGCACGTAGTAATGAATTGGCAGCAGGCAGTTGGTCTGCCTGCGTTTGTTGCGTCGAAGCAGTACAGCGGGCGAGTGAGTGAGGGGATGGTGTCGAGCCAGTCGGTGATAGTCTTGCTGCCGGATACAAGTATGAATGCATCAGGCAGTGCGGTAGTCAAGCTGGTTCCTCCGGCTGCAGCGGCTCAGTTGGTAGTGGTATACGATGATATCGCTCTTCCCTTAGGGGAAATAAAAGTATCGTTTGGACGTGGTGCTGGGGGGCATAACGGCGTGAGTTCTATAATTCAAAAACTGGGAACTAAAGATTTTGTTCGGGTACGTGTCGGGATAGCGCCACGGAGTTTTTGGACAGGAGCCGTAAAGCGCCCGGCTGGTCACCAGTTAGCTGCATTTGTCTTAGGTCGCTTCAGTCGGCGGGAGGGTGCTGCTGTCGAAACAGTTAGTCAAAAAGTTGCGGTAATACTGGGGGCTATTATTTCAGAGGGGTATGTGGCAGCGATGAATCGCTATAATACGTAATAGTAGTTACTAAAAATAAAAAGCCGCGTTACGTAGCTGTAACGCGGCTTTTTGTAAGGTGTACACCGGACCTATTCGGTCGGTGCAGTGCCGGCATCCTTGAAAGTAAGTGTCATGCGCTGTTCGTTTGGTTCAAAGAGAGAAATCTTGAACGGATAAACGCTGCCAAGTGACAACTCGCTCTTCATTGCGTCTTCACTGGCAAATTCAGAAATGTGAACTAAACCAGCCACGCCTTCTTGGATAGAGGCTAGGGCACCGTGCTTGTTGTACTTAATAACCACGGCGTCAACAACGTCATCTTTCTTGAACTTTTTGGCCGCTTCAACCCATGGGTTTTCGCGTAGTTGCTTGATAGAAAGTGAAATCTTGTCGTCCTTAACCTCGATAACCTTCACCTGCACCTTGTCCCCGACTTTGTATAGTGAACGAGTGTCTTCGACGAGGCCCCAGTCGAGTTCAGAAATGTGGACTAGTCCTTCGAGGCCTTGTTCAATTTTCACAAAGATACCGAAGTCAACGGCACCAGTAACTTCACCAGCTACCACATCACCAACTTCGTACTTACCAACTTTTTCTTCTTTTTCCTCCTTCTCTTGGAGCCCCTTTTCAGAGAAAATAAGCTTGTGTTCCTTCTGATCGGCAGTAATCATTACCACGCTTAAGTGCTTACCAACCAGTTCGTTGAGGGCGAAGAGAATCTTGTCTTTATCACCGTCGTTGACGCGTGGGTAGTTATCTGCGCTGAGCTGTGATGCTGGCAGAAAGCCCTGGATACCTTGCCAGTCAATAATCAAGCCGCCTTTGTTGGCTTCTTTGACTTCGAGACTCATGATGGTGCCGCGCTTGACTGCTTCTTCAGCATCTGACCAGATAAGAGCCTGGCGAGCTTCTTTCAGTGATAACTCTATATACCCGTCTTCATTGGCGACATCGACTACTTTGGCGGCGATGGTATCGCCGACGCCCACTTTGCGCAGAATGTCACGCGCATTCATGTACTCACGACCGAAAATGAGGCCGGTTCCAAATGGTGGTAGGTCGATATATACCCGGGCGCGTCCTACTGCAGAGACTACTCCTTCGACAAGCTGCCCTTCTTTAGGTGCTTCTGGCAGGTTGGTGATAATCGTCTGCATCAGGTCGGTGTCACCGGTAGTGCTAGTGACAGAACGGTCAGTGACCGCGATAGTTTCTTCTGACATACGTTGTTTTGTTATTCGACGACACGCGTCCGTACAACCTTGTCTCGAACCGAGTTCATTACTGGTGTGTGACGTATTCGGCGGCTGTTGTTCGTGAGTACGGGATTAAACGTGTGTCGCGAGAATTAATAATTACCTAAATAGGTTCGGGTACTATAATATAGAATAACTTGTTTGTCCATTGCTGTCCTGCTGGTGCGGTGCGACTGACTGATAGGGGTAACGACTTCACGTTTTTGGTCAGGTGACGTATACTACCTACATTATGGTAATTACACATCACGGCGGACAATTTTTTAAGGTGTCATTTGGCAATACGACGCTGGCCTTTGATCCCATTGCAAAACAATCGAAACTTACTCCAACTAAATTTGGCTCTGACGTGGCGTTAGTCAGTCTTAATCATCCTAATTTCAACGGTGTTGAACAAGTCGCGCTCGGTACCAAACAACCGTTTGTTGTCGCTGGTCCAGGTGAGTATGAGATTGGTGATGTAACTGTCCGAGGTTGGGGGGTATCGACTACCTATGAGAATGTTGAGCGATATACCACTATTTACCAAGTCCGCTTAGAAGACATGAACTTAGTTTTTTTGGGTGCTCTTGCTACGCCAGAAATAGACTCTAAAATTCTGGCCGAATTAGGGGATATTGATATTTTGTTTGTCCCGATTGGAGGCGGCGATGTGTTAGATGTGCCGGCCGCTGCTAAACTTGCTTTGAAGCTAGAAGCAAAACTCATTTTACCGATGCACTACGATAAGACGTCATTAGGAGCTTTTCTAAAAGAAAGTGGAGCAGAAGACGTCAAGCCGCTCGATAAACTTACTATCAAGAAGCGAGAAGTGGCGCAAAGCGAGGGTGACGTCGTGGTTCTAAAAAATTAGATCCGGTCGAGCCTGGCGACGTGCTACACTTACTAAGACTATGTTTTTCCGTTTTATTGAGCATGTCCGGACGCAGCCAAAAGGTCGACGAGAACAATATGCGCTATGGCTAGCTGTCGGCTTAGTTGGTTGTATTAGTATGACCTGGTTGATTTTGTTGCCAAATCGGTTTGAGTCATCTGAGGAAGTGGTTGTGGGCGAGACAGAAAGACCATCGGTTACAGATTTTTTTCAGCAGATAGAGAATGATGTTGTAATGCCGGCCACTGATTCCGCGTCAATACCCCCGTTGCAGACTGATGCGTTGTCGTCACCACAACAGCTAGAGCTGTCGCCCGAGACTTTGGCCGAGCTAGCTGCTCGTTCAGCCAGTACTACTGCCACCACTAGCCTGGAAGCGACCGCAACAACCACGCCGTCTTTCGGTGGTCGCACGGTCCGTATCGCGACCTCCAGTGCTACCACCACACCTGCGACAGACTAAAAAATATGCTATACTGGTAGTAATTTTGCAGTTTATTTATTACTGATAAGTATTAAACGTTATGCCGAAAAAAACCACCGCTCCCGAACCAACGCCTCGACCGGAAAACGGCATTATGCCGTTTAGTATTGTGACCGAAATGGAGGCGGCCTACCTTGACTATGCGATGTCGGTAATTACATCGCGTGCCCTGCCGGATATTCGTGACGGCTTAAAGCCAGTGCATCGACGCATTCTCTATTCGATGCGTCTTAACGGTCTGACGGCGAGCGCTAAGTTTCGTAAGTCTGCGACAGTAGTGGGAGACGTTTTGGGTAGTTGGCATCCACATGGTGATGCGGCTGTGTATGAGTCGATGGTAAAGTTGGCTCAGCCATTTGCCACTCGCTATCCACTAGTGATTGGACAAGGGAACTTCGGTTCAATTGATGGTGACTCAGCGGCTGCCTACCGGTATACCGAAGCCAAAATGTCTCGTATGTCCGAAGAATTGCTGCGTGACCTCGAAAAAGACACTGTTGACTGGCGACCTAACTTTGATGGTACTAAACAAGAACCGATTGTATTACCAGCCGCAGTGCCAAACCTGCTTCTGATGGGAACGCTCGGTATCGCCGTGGGGATGGCGACGAACATCCCACCTCATAATCTTCGTGAAGTAACGGCCGCGGTAGCGCATTTAATTGACAATCCAGATGCCACTACTGATGATTTGCTTACATATATTCAAGGCCCCGACTTCCCGATGGGTGCTATTGCTTTTAACAAAAAAGATATTCAACACGCCTATACGCATGGGCGGGGCGGTGTGGTAGTGCGTGGTGAGGCGGAAATTGTTGAGGATAAAAAGGGAATGTTCTCAATCATTATCACATCAATTCCGTTCCGGGTGAATAAGGCTGATTTGCAAGAAAAAATTGCCAACTTAGTACGCGACAAAAAAATTGAGGGTATTCGCGAAATGCGTGATGAGTCGACAGACGACATTCGGGTCGTGATTGATCTCAAGACCGGCGCCCAACCGCAAACAGTCCTTAATAAGTTATATAAGCACACTCAGCTCGAAGACTCCTTCCATTATAATATGGTGGCGCTGGTGGACGGCGTGCCACAGACGGTGTCGCTCAAGACTATCTTGGTTGAGTACGTGAAGCATCGGACGGAAGTGGTTCGTCGTCGCACACAGTATGATCTCACCAAAGCGCAAGATCGAGAGCATATCTTGCTTGGGCTCAAGAAAGCCCTTGATCATATCGATAAAATCATCAAGCTTATCCGGGCTGCCAAAGATGTACCAACTGCTCACGCGGCCTTGATGAAAGAGTTCAAATTTTCAACCATCCAGGCACAGGCAATTCTTGAGATGCGCCTCCAGAAATTGGCTGGTCTAGAGCGGAAGAAGATTGAGGAGGAGCTCGCCGCAATCCAAAAGCTCATTAAAGAACTGCAAGCGATTTTAAATAGTAAGAAGAAGATGCTCAGCTTAATCAAAGATGAGCTACAAGCCGTAGCTGATAAGTTTGGCGATGATCGTCGGACCAAGATTGTCAAAGGCGGCGTCAAGCAGCTTAGTCAAGAAGATTTGGTGCCAGATGACGAAAGTGTGTTAGTGCTTACCCAGGGTGGCTACGTTAAGCGTACCAATCCTAGTGAATACAAAGTGCAGAAGCGGGGCGGGGTAGGGGTGGTTGACCTCAATACGAAAGAAGAAGACGTGGTGCGGACTCTACTGACCACGTCAGCGCATAGTGATCTACTGTTCTTTACCGACAAAGGAAAGATCTATCAGTGCAAAATGTACGAAATACCAGAAGGTCGTCGCGCTACGAAAGGCAAGTCAATTATGAACTTTTTATCGCTTACTGATGATGAGCATGTCACGTCAGTTTTGGCTGTTCGTAAAGAAGAATGGGAACATTCGTGGGGTTTGATGATGTTTACCAAAAACGGCGTAGCCAAAAAATCAGATGCCGTGGCCTTCAAGGATGTGCGCCGCAGTGGTTTGATTGCGATTACGCTCAAAGATGACGATTCGCTCATCGCTGCGCGGTTTGTCAAGAAAGGCGACGAGGTGTCACTGGTGACACAGCAAGGTCAAGCGATTCGTTTTAAAGAAACTGATGTGCGAGAAATGGGCCGTACGGCAGCTGGTGTTGGCGCAATGAAGTTAGGTAAGAATGATCGGATTGTTTCGGCTGAGGTAGTAGCCAAGGACGACACCACAGCTCAGATCTTAGTAGTGACTGAACATGGGTACGGAAAATCTACGCCAATCACTGAATACAAGGTCCAGAAACGAGGTGGTTCTGGTATCAAGACCGCTAAAGTGACTACCAAGACGGGAACTATCGTGGGTGGAATGGTAGTAAGTGAAGAAGAGCGGGTTGATGGCGAGTTGGTCATCATGAGTAAAAAAGGTCAAGTAATTAAGCTGCCTCTGAATGATGTGCCGACCTTGGGTAGGCAGACGCAGGGAGTGCGAGTGATGAAAATGCGCGCCGGGGACTCGATTGCTAGTGTAGTGTTTGTCTAGTCGGCTGGAGTAGTTTTCACACAGGCTAGCAGTCACTTGCTGGTAAAACAATGTATACTGATAGATATGAATGTACCCGGTTTAAAACGCTTTGTTGTACCCGAGGATGTGGCGACTCATTTCCATCTTCATGCTGGAGATATAGTAGCTGACTTTGGTGCTGGTAACGGGTTTTTCTTACCCGTTTTGGCGTCTGCTGTGGGTGAGACAGGGCGCATGTATGCGTGTGAAATCCAGCGGCCGCTTGTAGAAAAAATGGGAGAATTTGTGCGCCTGAAAGACTGGCACCACGTCGACGTTTTATGGTGTGATCTAGAAAAGAAAAACGGCATAACTATCGCTGACAATGCGCTTGATGTTGGGATTTTGGTAAACACACTATTTCAGATCGAAGATACAGCGGTGGCCTTAGCTGAAATACACCGGACGATCCGTCCAGGCGGACGGCTGTATATTATCGATTGGACTGAATCATTTGCTGGTATGGGCCCCGCTTCCTCGGCGGTGGTATCGGCGCAATCCGCCATTGATATGTGCGAGTCGCAGGGCTTTGCACTGGAACGAGAATATCCAGCTGGAGACCATCATTATGGGTTATCTTTTCAAGTTATATGAAGCTACGACCCTTTGAGCTAGTCTTACTGACACTTTTTGCGGTTATCGGGCTGATTGCCTTAGGACTGCTGGCTACGTATCGCCCAGCTGGTGATTCGACCGGCTCGGTTATTAGTAGCCCGGTGGTTATTTGGGGAACAGTTAGTGCGAGTGCGTTTGAAGGTATGCTGCGCTCTCTACGTGAAGCAGACGAGTCGTATCGATTTGTATCGTACCAGCAAAAAGACCCCCTCTCGTTTGATTTGGAGCTACTGAATGCTTTGGCCGAAAGTCGTGGCCCTGACGTTGTTTTGCTGCCACATGATCGGTTAGTTCAGCATCGCTCTAAGATTCTACCGATTGCCTATGATTCGTACCCTCGTCGAGATTTCCAGAACAGTTTTATTGACGGCAGTGAAATATTTATGTTGCAAGATGGTGTGTATGGGATTCCGGTTATGGTAGATCCACTGATGCTGTATTGGAACCGTGATTTACTTAGTACGTTTGGTTTCATTGCTCCACCAAATACCTGGGAAAAAATAGTAAACGAAATAATTCCTCAAACCGTAAATCGCGATTTCAATCGTAATATTATCCGTAGCCCGTTGGCTTTTGGCGAGTACCGCAATGTCAGGAATGCCTACGAGGTACTTTCTCTTCTTTTGTTGCAAGGAGGTAGTAATTTAGTACAGGAGACTGAGACGTCATACCGAGTAGACGTTAATAATTCCACACTAGGCAACCCGTCTCCGCTTACTAACGCGCTTAGCTTTTATACTGGATTTGCGAACCCGAGCAACTCCCTGTATACCTGGAATCGCTCTCTACCAGAAGATCGATCACACTTTATTTCTGAGCAACTCATTTTGTATTTCGGAAAAGGCAGTGAGGCTCGCGGCATTGCTGCCCAAAATCCCAATTTAAATTTTGATATTGCAGAAGTACCGCAAGGAGCAACGAGTAATATTCGCCGTACGTATGGAACTTTTTATGGCTTCTCTCTCCTTCGCTCTTCAGAAAATCGAGCTGGTGCGTATGCGGTTATGCAAGAGTTAGCGCAGCCGGGCAATGCCCAGCAGTTGGTTGATGCGTTAGGTATGGCCCCGGCCCATCGTTCTACCTTGGTGGCAGGCAGTAACGACCGGTACGGCAGACTTATTTACAGTTCCGCGGTGGTTGCACGCGGGTGGCTCAATCCAACTCGTAGTCAAGTGGACGATATTTTTGTGCAGTCAATCGAAGATATTTTAGCTAACCGCCGCCGCCCCAGTGAGGCGGCTAGTGATGTGGCTGGACGCTTACGTTTAGAGTATTAATATTATTATTATGAAACTTATACTGGCCAATATATATCTTCTTGGATTAGCCATACCTCAGATGTTGTCTGCACAAGAGGGTGCTGAATCAGGACGATTAGAAAATCCTTTACGCAGTGAAATCGGCACCATAAACGATTTGTTTGTTGCTCTACTAAATATTTTTATTATCATCGCGATTCCAATTATTGTTTTTTTCATTATTTTGGCAGGATTCAAATATGTCACTGCTCAAGGCAATGCGACCAGGGTAGAAGAAGCTACTCGAGCTCTGACCTACGTCATTATTGGTGCGATACTAGTCTTGGGGGCAGTGGTTATGATTGAGATTATTGGTAATGTGGTTAATGAGTTTGCAGCGTAGTCGCTCATTGTAATAATTTCTACTCATATGGCACCTACCTCACCCCCAACAACCTTAAGCGAATTAGTTGATCTGTTGCTGAGTTTTATAAATTTACTTATACCACTCCTCATCACTCTCACGTCTTTAGTCATTGTTTGGAAAATTGTTGATGCTTGGGTGATCCATGCCGGTGACGAAGTAAAAAGAGGTGAAGGAAAAGTGACCGCCCTAACAGGAGTGGTGGTAATTGTCATTATGCTCTGTATATGGGGGATTATTGCCTTACTAAGATCTTCTATTTTTTAGGTATTATACACAGCCTAGACTACTCGATTAGGTCAAATAGCTGTTTTTAGGCTATAATTATCATATATTCAAGTTAAAAACGAACATGTTATGAAATTACAATTTACTCATCAAATTAACCGGCTCTATCACTTCGGCATAGTGTCTGCATTCTTAATGACTCCAGTGTTTTTTGCCTTTGCTCAATTTGATTCTGACAGCGGACTCAGAAATTTTTTTCGGGGAGTAGTTACGTTTATTGATGGGGTATTAATTCCTGCTATCCTAGCTTTGGCATTCCTCGTCTTCGTCTGGGGTGTCTTCCTGTACTTCATTAAGGGCGGCGCTGATGATGAGGCTCAGGGTAAGGGTAAGCAGCTTATGTTGTACGCCATTGGCGGTTTCGTTCTCATCCTTGTTTT
>Ga0136601_1000508_pt1 | contig 16448 bp, 15 predicted proteins | sample AntRauMFilla2699_FD_181020 | JGI IMG/M metagenome (GOLD analysis project Ga0136601, IMG submission 181020) | Saline lake microbial communities from Rauer Islands, Antarctica - Metagenome Filla 2 #699 | ecosystem: Environmental > Aquatic > Non-marine Saline and Alkaline > Saline | place... | reverse complement strand
TTGGTGTTTCTGACATATGTGGGGATGAGTGTAGCAAAAAGGGTGTAGTAAGGCAAGAGAATTGCTAACTAAATAAATACTCAATGTAATTACTTGACATAGTATACTAAATTGAGGAATCCTCTCTCTTGGTGAAGAGGTGACGCGGAAACCCGTCGACACCTACTAACCAATCAAAGCCGCCCCCATATCTTCGGATGTGCGGGCGGTTTCTTCTTTATTAAAATTATTCTGCATCCTTCCCTTCCTCTGCATATCTAGTGACAGTTTCCAAAACTTCATCTAAATCACCACCTAAAATTCCTTCAATATTATGCCAACTTTCTTTAATACGATGATCGGTAACACGGTTTTGTGGAAAGTTATATGTTCGAATTTTCTCTGAACGGTCTCCTGTTCCAACCTGTCCTTTTCGTTCTGCAGAATATTGCTTTGCTTCTTCTTCTTCTTTTAATAGCTGCACCTTGGCTGTAAGAATTTCTAATGCACGTTCTCTGTTTGCAGCCTGACTTCGCTCTGCAGTAGAACGAACGTCTAGTCCAGTAGGAATATGAATAATACGAACAGCAGATTCAACCTTGTTTACATTCTGCCCTCCCTTTCCACCAGAACGAGAGAATTCCATTTCAAGTTCATCCGGAGGTAACACAACATTTACTTGCTTACGCATTGGTAATACAGCAACAGATGCAGTAGACGTATGAATACGACCTTGTTTTTCTGTAGCTGGAATTCGCTGCACTCGATGAACACCAGTTTCCCAACGGAGGATTTTATATACATTTTGTCCGCGAACTTCAAATGTAGCTTCTTTATATCCACCAATTGAAGAAACATTATCTGAAAGACGTTTCCATCCCCAACCCTTTAGCTCAGCATAACGTTCATACATATACGCCAAGTTGTGCGCAAAAAGTGCAGCTTCATCTCCTCCTGCTCCAGCTCGTACCTCTAAAATAATTTCATTAGGAAATTCTTCTGCTTTTTTTTCTTCTTCTAGAATAGATTCCATTTGCTTAAAAACACCAGCCTGTTGATCGGTTAGTGTTTTCTTTTCTTCTGCAATCATTTCTTGCATATCCTCGCCATCACCCATATCAGCAAGTGCATCGACTTCAGACTGAAGACGCTCGTACTCATGTACCAAGTATTGCGTTTGATGATTTTCTCTATATTTAGTTAGGTCGATTTCTTTATCCATACAATAAAAGTATATAACATAAAAACTCACTGAACGATTCCGCAAATATTTTTATACAAAAATATTAAGGACTTAGTGAAGTGAGCTTTTATAAAAAAGTTATTTCTTTGCTGCTGCTTGTCGAGCTTTGAATTTCTCAACTCGTCCTGCTGTATCGACAATTTTTTCTTGTCCAGTATAGAAAGGATGACAGTTGCTACAAATTTCAACTTCAATCTTTTCTGCAGTTGAACCATTTTTGTGAACAGCTCCACATGCACATGTGGTTGTTGCTTCAGTAAAGTATGTTGGGTGAGTTTCTTTTTTCATATTCGTAAATTAGTTGCAAGACTATAACAGAAACATTGTTTCTAATCAACACCATCCAGGAATTCTAGTTGCTGCTGATATCCCGCAGCATGATTTAATACTGATGTTCCATAGCTCTGCCCGTATGATGTTGCGTAATTTCCTCCTGCATAATATTTAGCGGCTGCGGTATGTTCTGATGTATATCCGCCATTTGCAGCACCTAATTCAGCCATGTACAGGGCTGTAGCTGTGAATGCATGCTCTGGATTCCAAGGATCAGCGATACTTACTCCTAATGTACTTTCAATTCTATCTTCAAATGATGCCCATGTTGTTGGGATGAACTGTGAAGGTCCCATTGCTCCACCCCATCCTCCCACTGAAGCTATTGGACACGACAATGGCTGTGTCTCAAAATTTCTCCCTAATTGCTTTGTAATTCGCTTAAACTCTGTTTGATCATCTCGCCATGAACAAGGAGATTCTGCATATGTACAACTACTTCCAGCAGCTAAGTAGTTCGCATAGTGAACAGGACCAGGCATGATTGAGTAATATTTTTTACTCTCTGGGTCGCCCGCTCGGTTACATGTTCCTACATTATTCCCTAAATCAGATTCTTGTTTCAAAATAGCCAAAATAAGTGCTGGACGAACACCAGTAAGCTTCCCAACAGTTTTAGCGTATGTTACAGCCTGACCGAATGTAATACCCTCTGTATCACGTAATCGGAATAGTGCTGAACGAATCTGTGTTGCACGAGCACGCTTCTCCGCTAACACTTGTTCGTATGTAGCTTCAGATTCTTTTGAGAATGAAAGTAGAAGCTCTTTTTCATCTTCCTTAACTTCAATAGTTCGTTTCTGACCTTCAATAGAAGCCTTAACATCTCGTTCTTCGTCTTGCTTTTTCTTCAACTTAGCTTTTTCACCCTCAGTTAAGCCGCGAATATCTCGAATTTCATCAAACAATGAATCGAGTGAGCGCTGAATTGTTGCATAATTATCTACCGCAATAAAAAAACTTGAAAGATTATCTTCAGATAACATCATTTCTGCTAAAGAAACATCATCTAACTGGTTAGTTCGTTTTATTAGTTGCGATAATGCACTTTTACCGCGAACCATTTTTTCATTTAGTTGTGAGACAGTTTGTTCACGCAGTGAAATATCTTTATCAAGTTGTTTAATTGCAATGTTCTTTTTATCAATATCTAAAGATACTTTTTGAATCTGTCCTGTAATAATATTTAAATCACGAGATATTGTTGCCGACTGCGCTTTTTGATTATTAAGTGAAGCTTCAACCAGCTTTTCTTCTTCCAGAATTCTGTCGAGCTCCTCACAAAGTTTTTCTTCTGTCTCGTCTTGTGGGTCTGCACATGCCTCAATGTCTGCCGAAGACTGAGCAAATAATGTTGCATATTCAAAAAATAGTGAGCACAACACTGTAACAACTACAATTAATATTTTGTTGTGCAAAGCTAATTTCATAGTAGTCAGTATTATAACAAAAAAGCACCTTATGGGTATAAGGTGCTTTTTGTATTCTAGTGTTGTAATTACTATTTTTCTTCGTCAGTAGATTCTTCTTCTTTCTTCTCACCTTCGACCTCGATTGAATCTAAGTCTACAGCTTCAACATCTTCTTCCTCTTCTTCTTTCTGTGCAGAGACCACAACCACCGGTTCGTTCTCATCAACATTTAGTGAAACTCCTTCTGGAAGCACAATATCTTTTGCCAAGATTTGTGAATCCATATCCGTAAGTGAGTCTAGAGATACTTCTAATTTTTGTGGTAAATCACGTGGTTTCGCTTCAATTGCAAGTTCGTGCATAATTTTTGCAACAATTCCTCCTTCATTTTCAACTGGTGCTTCTCCAGTGAATTCAATAGGAACATCAATAGTTAGAAGCTTACCTCGCTCAATTGCATAGAAATCTACGTGTTGTACTTTAGTAATAATTGGATGAATATTAACATCGTGTACTAGCACCTCGTATTCTTCTCCTTCAACCTCCAAAATAATAATTGCAGATTCTCCTGCCTCTCGATATGTACGAATAAAATCACCTTCTTTCATTTTAATTGAAACTGGTTCTTGTACTTTTCCATAAAAAACTGCTGGAACAATTCCGTCAGCTCGCATTGCTTGTAAATTTTCTTTTTGTTCTCGCTTTTCCGCGTGTAGTTTCAACATAGTGGAGATAAGTATACATATAGATTAGAGGTTGGCAACAGCCTAACGCCCAACAATATGCTCTTCCATATATTTAACCGTTCCTCCAACCTTCTTTCCAGGATTAAAAATATTCTTTGGATCAAAGATATTCTTAACTTCTTTAAAAATACTATACAGTTCTTCACCAAACATTTGCTCTACATAGGGAGTTCTAATGATTCCGTCGTTGTGCTCTGCAGTGATAGTTCCTCCATGTTTAATCACTAATTCATACACTTCTGTAGATACTGGTGCAATTTTCGCTCGCTCTTTTTCATCATTTAAATTCATAAGGGGAATAATGTGCAAATTTCCACTTCCAGCATGTCCAACGACATTCACAGGAATTTTATTATCTTTCAGTATCTTTAAGATGGCTGGAAGTACCACAGGCAGTTTTTCAGGAAGTACACAAAAATCATCAATAAATGGTGCGGTTTGTTTATCTTTTACTTTGTTACGAAGTAAGTTAAAACTTTCTCTTCGCATTACCCAAAATTTCTCTGCTTCTGCTTCTGTTTTTATAATTCGTGCATGAACTTTATTATCCTTAAGTGCGTCAATCACAGCGTTAGCCTTTCTATCTGCAACAACTTCGCTGTTTTCAGAAATTTGTACCAAGATAATAACCTTAGGTAGCCCCAGCATTTTCATTCCGATAATTGCCTCTGGAATGAACTGTAGTGCGAATGAGAAAAAATTCTTACCAACTTTTTTTGCAATTTCTGGCATGAACTTTAATCCAAGCTTAAGTGTGGTGTCATCAAACGTCTCCATCCCTTCTACGCCAATAGATGAAAGCTCATTTACCACTTCTGGAATAGTGTCCCAAGAATTACTAAACACAGTAACAAGCCTTTTGTATGGCTCTGACTCTACAAGACGGATTTCTGCCTCTGACATTAGCCCTAAGGTTCCCTGAGAACCTGTAAAAAGTTGTGCCAAGTCGAAGGTCTCAGCCTCTTTATCGTACACTTCCCAAAGTGCATATCCAGATGAGTTTTTAGCTGTTGTGGGTTTCGCCGCCTGAATGGCATCGTAATTATCCTTAATAAGCTGATGAATATTTCTGTAGACCTCTCCTTCAAACGTTTCTAATTTTTTCTTTTCTTCTAGCTCTTGTAGGGTAATTTTTCCAAACTCATATTCATTTCCATCAGACAAAACAACTTTTAGTGAATTAACAAACTTCCGCATCTGTCCATATCGAAGTGTTTTTTCCCCACCGCAGTTGTTCATAATCATTCCTCCAAATGCAGCTAAAGATTTTGATGCTGGATACACTGGCATTGATACTTTTTCTGGTAAGCTTATTTTTTCAAAATCTCTAAAATATACTCCTGGCTGTACAGTTGCTTTTAGATTAGCAACGTCAATCTCTTCTTCATTAAAATATTTTGAGAAATCAACGATAATTCCTTCCCCAATTGCTCCTCCAGACATACATGTTCCAGCAGCTCGACCAGTAATAGCTAATCCAGGAAAGTCTTTCTGGTTATGTGAAACAAAAGAAATTATCGATTGCACATCTTTTACATGCTTAGGTTGAACAACCACTTTTGGACGAATCTTAAATAAACTCGCATCTCTACTAAAGTGTTCGAGTGTCTCTTCATCAATTAATACATCTCCATCAATCACTTCAGAAAGTCTTTCTTTTAGTGCGTTACTTGCCATACAGGGTATATAATTATTTTTTATTAAATAGTCGTAATCTCTCTTCTACCTTTTTTTGTAGTGATGCAACAGCTGGTTTCATATATTTATATGGAGCGATTTGGTCTGAGAATTCATCTAGCCCTTGTAACAACCCTTCTTTAAATGCCACACGAATTTCAGTATTAATATGCACACAACTTACTCCAGCTTCAATTGCTTCTACAAAATCAGAATCAGAAATTCCTGATCCTCCATGAAGCACTAGCGGCACTCCTGTAGCTTCTCGAATTGCTTTAACTCGTTCGATATTAATTTTTGGATTATGCCCATCTTTTAACATTCCGTGCATATTTCCCACTGCGGGAGCAAGCAAATCGACACCTGTGGTTTCAACAAACCGAACGGCGTCTTCTACACTTGTAAGAAATGTCTCATCAGTTGCAACCCCTTCAGGAATTTCATCCATCACACTTGAACTTTTCCCAATATTTCCAAGCTCTGCTTCTACTAATACATTTGGGTTTACAGAACGTGCATATTCCACACACTTCTTTGTTTCCAACATATTTTCTTCAAATGGAAGCTTAACTCCATCGTAAATAACAGCATCATACCCAGCATCAACAGCATCTTTTACTCGTTCAAACGAGTATGAGTGATCTGCATTTAGGAAAATTGGATAGTTATAATTTTCTCTAAGCGCTTTCACTAAAGCAACAGCTTCATGAATTCCAACAAAGTCTCGTTCCCCTTCTGATGTTCCAATAATTACTGGTAAATCTAACCCTTTCGCTGCGTTAAAAATTCCGTGTAAACCTTCTAAATTTGAAATATTAAAATGTCCAACTGCTACGCCGTCGGTATCTGCTTGTGCGATGATTTCTTTAAGTGTTTTCATATGTGATGAATTATATCATGTTGCAATTAAGGTTGTATTTCTGTAAGTTACAAATAAAATTCGAACCCCAACTAAATATGCAAAACATTATTGGCTTTATCATTTTAGGAATAATCATTTTGTTATCAGGAGGAATCAGCTATCACTTTGGAAATCAAAAATATCAACTTGATGACCTCGAAGAGAAGTGGTTCAAACAAAGCTTCTTCACACTAGCTTGGACAGCCGCAGGCGTTGTACTATCCTACGTTTGTATTGGAATGATCGGACTCATTCTTTGGATTATTGCACTCATCGGAATATGGCTACGTGAAATCCTTCAGTGGCTCATTGAGTCTCTGGCTGCACCATTCAAACTATTCCTAGATTTACTTTTCTAAAATAAGTCTTTTTTCTTTCAACCCTGCACCATTCCCTGTTATACTATTCACATATGACAGACAATAACGAACAATTAGATTTTTTAGCAGTTGGAGATATGGTGACAGATGCGTTTATTAAATTAAATGAAGACAACACTTGGATTGAAAATGACAACCCAAGAAAAGACAAAGAGCTTTGCATGATGTTTGGAAGTAAACTTCCATACGATGATGTAACTGTAGTTCCTGCAGTTGGAAATAGCCCTAATGCAGCAGTATCTGCACATCGTCTTGGGCTAAAATCTGGACTTATCACAAACACTGGAGGTGATGATTTTGGAAAAGAACAAATCGAGGCACTAGAGAAAGAAGGAGTGAATACTAAATATGTAACAGTTCATGAAGGAGAAGCTTCTAACTACCACTACGTTTTACGACTTGGTGCAGAACGAACTATTCTTATTAAACACACAATGTTTGATTATGCTTTCCCTGAAATGGAAGTTGGTCCAAAATTCTTATACCTTTCTTCACTTGCAGAAAACTCACTTCCATATCATGAAGAAATTATAGCGTTCGTTAAAGCTCACCCAGAAACAAAACTAGCGCTACAGCCAGGAACATTCCAAATGAAGTTAGGGCTAGAAAAACTAAAAGCAATGTATGAACTTTCATACTTATTCTTCTGCAACAAAGAAGAAGCACAACAGATTCTTAATACAGACGAACAAGATATCCCAACACTTCTAGACATGATGCACAAAGCCGGACCAACAATTCCTGTAATTACAGATGGTCCAAATGGTGCATATGCTTTTGATAGTGAAAAAGATGTGAAGTGGTTTATTCCAATGTACCCTGATCCGTCAGAACCAATCGATAGAACCGGAGCTGGAGATTCATTCTCAAGCACATTTACCTCTGCACTTGCGCTTGGACATTCAGTTGAAGAAGCTTTGCAATGGGGGCCAATTAACTCTATGAGCGTTGTGCAACACATCGGAGCACAAGCAGGATTACTTACTAAAGAAAAATTGGATGGGTTTTTAGCAGAAAAACCAGAGAATTACACTCCGCAATCAATCTAACAATACTTTTGTAATTATGGAAAACGATAATGATGTACAGTTTGAAGAAGATATCAGAGGTTCAGAATTTGACGTTCGTTCTCGAGAATTAATCAATCGAAAACAAAAACCTAAACTAGTCCAATACCTACTACAGGTTGGTGTTGTCAAAACTGAACAACAAGCATCAAGTCTTGTGCTTTTTGTTGCTGCAATTTTTGTAATAGTAAGTGGATGGGTTTTTACTACCAGCCTTTCTCACCCAGCAAACTTATATGTGACAAATCAATACGGACAACAAGTCCCGTACGAAGTATATGTTGAGAATATAAAAAATGGAGAGAATCCGTTACAATATAACTAATCATGAATTACATAAAAAAAACAAAAACTGGTTTCTCTTTAATTGAACTTCTAATTGTCATAAGTATTGTAGGTTTCCTTGCTTCAATAGTAGTTGCCTCATTAGCAGATGCACGAGAAGGTGCTCGAAATAGCAAGAGAAATGAAACTGCACGACAGTATGTAAGCGCATTAGCACTCTATCACAGTGAATATGGAACATTTCCTGATCCAATTGACGCAAGGGACAGTTGGTCATGTTTAGGTGACGGATATCCTGACAACACATGTCGTGTGTACGAAGATGGTGATGAAATGACCGAAAATTCTGATAGTGACTTAAATACAGCATTAGCAGAGTTTATAGACAATCCCGCATCACTCGACAGCTTCAACTACGACGGAGATGTTTATTACGGAATAGTCTACAGATGTACAAGCTCTACTGCGTGTAATGGATACGATATGAGTTGGATTCTTGAAGGAAGTGGAAACGACGCACAATGTTTTGGTGGCGCCTCATCAGTTGATGTTGGAGGAGTATTCAAACATTGTACTTTCTCAGCAGGTTCAACCGAGTAATAAAATTTAATTTGTGGCGCAAAAACTACTTATTTTAGATAAGTAGTTTTTTGAATTAAACTATTTTCTTTTAGAAATCACGTTGTAGTGCACGATTCACAGCATCTGTAATTGCTTCTTCTCCCATTCCATAATATTCTATTAATTCTTCAGGGGTTCCAGACTGACCAAACAAATCTTTCACTCCAACAAACTCAATTGGTTTAGGTGCAACCTTGGCACACAATTCAGCAATTGCACTTCCCATACCTCCTGCGACTTGATGCTCTTCAACAGTTACAATACTTACAGCTTTTTTCAGCAACGGAGTAAGTGTTTTTGTATCAAGTGGCTTAATAGTTGCTAAATTCACTACAGCTATAGAAATTTCTTTTTCTTTTTCAAACTTTTTTGCAACCATAAGCGCCTTATACAGAAGTGCACCTGTAGCAATAATAAGAACATTAATTACATCTTTCGAGTCATTTGGTTCAAATACAACTTGCGCCTTACCAATCTCAAATGGTGTCTCATCGGTAGTTATTACCGGAGTCTTTTCTCTAGCCAAACGTATATATGTTGGCTCTTTAGTTTTAGCCGCTGCTATTGTTGCTTTTTTTGCTTCGATAGCATCACAAGGTGAAAGAACAACCATGTTTGGAATCACTCGAGTGATTGCAATATCTTCTACCGCTTGATGTGTTCCACCGTCTGGTCCAACAGAAATACCTGCGTGCGAACCTGCAATCTTAACAGGAACATCGTTATAACAAATAGTAGTTCTAATTTGTTCCCAATTTCTACCAGGGGAAAACATGGCATAGCTAGATATAAATGGAATTTTTCCCATTGCTGCCATACCAGACGCCACTGAAGCTAAGTTTTGTTCTGCGACACCAATTTGAAGAAATCTTTCAGGAAACTCTTTAGCAAATGAATCCATTTTTGTAGAACCAGTAAGATCTGCACATAAACCAACCACACGCTCGTCTAACTTTCCTGCCTCCAACAACCCTTCCCCGAAGCCAGATCGGATTGGTACCTGTTTAACATCATTATTGAAAATATCTGGATTTAGTTTTGCATTTTTAGTAATCATATTATTTATCTCCGCATGTTATTTTTCCTCCTAACGTTCGCAGTTCCTCGAGTGCTTTTTCTGCAATATCGCCTTGCGGTGGTTTTCCATGCCACTCTGGCTTTCGTTCAAATTCTCCAACACCTTTACCAGGAATTGTGTTTGCAATAATTACTGACGGCATATCAAATATAGTTTTTGCTTGTTGAATTGCATCATCAATCATTTCAAAATTATGTCCGTCAATTTCTTGAACATGCCAATTAAAGCTCGCAAATTTTTCTTTCAAATTATTAAGAGGCATAACGTCTTCAGTAAACCCATCAATTTGAATATTATTTCTATCCACAATCGCTATCAGATTATGGTTTCGCTCTTTTCCTGCAAGCATTATTGCTTCCCAATTTTGACCTTCATTTAACTCACCATCACCAGTTAAACAATAGAAAAAACGGTTAGATGATTTCCCATTATCAATTCTATCTGCTATTACCATTCCCGCTGCCTGAGACAAACCAGACCCAAGTGGCCCAGAGCTTGTTTCAAGTGCAGGGAGAAATTCTCTGTGAGGATGCCCTTGTAACCGAGAACCAAACTTACGCAGCGTCAATAACTCTTCTACCGGGAAATACCCTGAGTGAGCCATTACCGCGTATAATACTGGGCAAATATGACCATTCGAGAGTATCACTCTATCTCTGGTTTCAAGGGAAGGGTTTTTTGGATCATGCGTTAGTCCATGAAAATATAAATATGTGAAAATATCGGTCATTCCTAGCGGACCAGCTGTGTGTCCAGACCCAGCAGCTTGTAACATTTCAACAATAGAGGTTCGTACATTATTAGCATGCTCCTGTAGCACACAAATTTTTTCATCAGTAATGTTTCCCATAATAGCTATAGTATATCACCTTGAAATTCATATAAAAAACCTCCCTCCTCACTTGTATCGACTTCAACAAAACCCTCACAAATAAAAGACGATGAATACACTAAATCAATCTCATATTTTTCAGCAGCTAAAACTTTTTCTTCACATGACAACTTCATGAACTTATTCAAGCTAAATTCTTTAATAGTAAATGTTGCGGGTTTTGTTTCAAGTGGAATATTTTCTGTAGCAGCAGAAATTACTAATGATTTCCAAGCTGGTGCCAGAAAACGCTTTCCTTCATATTCAGAAAATATACGTAAATCGTCTTCTTGCATATAACTATTTACTGGTGGCCGAGGCTTAATAATATGATATGACTGAGTAGAAGGTTGCCATACTCTTTTTTCGAGTAATGCCCAATTATTCCTATTGGTATACCCAATATTTAGTAGTAAAAATATACAAATTATCACAACGACAGCTGTTGTGCTGTGTTTTTTAATTACTTCAAAGTTATAATCAAAATATGAAATAAAATACATCATTAATGCTTGTAGCCCAAGTGCAGAAATAATAACAATGTGTAATCCTGTAATTGAAACAACTCTATGGTAATCAATAATAACGGTCGGGAATCCTATTAAATAAATAGTCCACAATACGCACCCTCCAATTGCTGGGTAGAGCATGAATGAAAACACTTCTCTATTCTTTTTCTGAAATGAAAATAGAAAACCAATGAGTGAAATAATTGGAACAATTGTCCAAATATAAAACGATGGTGCAACACCAGCCACACTATTAAGTGGTCGAACAACGTATTGAAACCCTAATAAAATAACATCTCGAACAGCTTCACTAAACAAACAAGTCAGGGTAATAATAGCTCCAACAAACAGAAAAATTATTGTCTTGTTTTTTACATATCTGTAAAATTTTAAGCAATGAGCTTTCTTAATAAAAAATCCTACGCCTACAAATGCAAAAAAGAGTGTTAGCGGTGGATACATAAATGAACCAAAGATTATTGAAAAAGCAGCGAATACATACTCTTTTTTTACTAAAAAAATATATGTTAATAATAAAAAAATAAATCCCATATTCCACGGCAGTAAGTACCATAAGCCAGGCAGATTTGACCCAGTGGTGACATAGAGAAGCATCAGAGACGTAAAGACTGCAATTGGCTGAAATATTCCTATCACTGAGAGTAATCTCCATGCAATCAGAATTGTTAAAACAGAAATAATAACTGAAAAATACACATATCCATACAATGGATTTATATCAAAAAATAAATGTAGTTCACTAATAAATGAATGGAATCCAAATAGGAAATTAAAAACAGGTTTACCAAAAAAGACATCGGAAACTGGCAGAGTCTGATTGTGAATCGTTTCGTTAATTACCTCTACGGCTACCCATTCGTCAGAAAAAATAGGATAAGGATACGTCATATTAACTGCATACTCAGCACCTTTGGTAGTAGAAACAACACCATTGTAGTTAAAATGCACAAAAGATAATGCCATACCAGCAACAGCAGCTATAGCAAAACCAATAAAAATTAACTTGGTTGGCGAATGACCAATACCTTTATTATTTAAAATTATCCAGCTTTTATTTTTTGAAATAACAAGAAGTACCGCTAACAAAATTACATAAAATATCGCAACAGTTACTCCAGTAAATATACCAAAAAATTGCAAAACTAAGCCAATACAAGAGTGCGCTAGCAAAATAAAAAAAGTTGTTTTTTCTAAAGAGATACGTTTAAAAAAACATAATAAAATTGTACAAATTGTAAGAGTAAGACCAAGCATGAACATGATTCATCACGTATAATATACAATAATACTATCACATGGAACGAAAACCAGTAGAAATATCAATACTACTTCCCTGCTTAAATGAATCTGAATCTATCATTCAGTGTGTAACCTCAATCATTACAATTGCCAGAGAAACTACCACCCCTTTCGAACTACTAATTATTAATAATAACTCTTCTGATGACACAGCAGAGAAAGCACAAACTCTTCAAAGAGAGTATTCGGAAATTATTATTGTTAACGAACATCGCCAAGGTTATGGGAGTGCATATCTTGCTGGATTTTCTGCAGCAAAGGGAAAATATGCAGTAATGCTTGATTGCGACAACACATATGATGTAAATGCAATTCCAGATTTTATTTTAAAACTACTTTCAGGAGCAGATTTTGTTATTGGAAACAGATTCAGTGGTGGCATAGAAAAAGGTGCAATGCCTTTTCTGCATCAATATGTTGGCAATCCGATCTTATCTTCAATGGTGCGCTTATTTTTTGGAACTAAAGTTCGTGATGTGCATTGCGGAATGAGAGGAATTTCGATGAAAGCATTCGCAGCAATGAATTTACAAACTGCAGGAATGGAGTTTGCAAGTGAGATGGTAATTAAAGCGGCAAAGCAAAAGCTATCTATTGAAGAAATTCCGGTTCCATATGCAAAACGAACAGGAAGTTCGAAGTTGCGCTCTTTTACTGATGGATGGCGCCACTTACGTTTCATCTTGCTATATTCACCAATGATTATTTTTTTATTACCGGGCGCGCTTCTTTTTGTAGCAGGAACGATAACCATGGGATTACTCTATTTTGATTCCTTAGTTTTCTTAGGAAAACAATTCGTGATTCATCCAGCCTTTATATCTTCTCTTGCAATAATTAGTGGTTTCCAACTAATTAGCTTTGCAGGCTTTGCAAAAGCTTATGCAGTAACTCATCTACATGAAGAAAATCATTTACTTGAGACAATAATGAATAGGATAACTATTGGGAAAGCTTTAATTGCAGGTTCACTAATAATTTTAACTGGAATTATTTTATTTATCTTTATCTTTAAAGTTTGGATTGATGCAGACTTTAAAGGACTAAATGATTACATCAAAACTAGTATTGTCGCCTTAACAGCAATAGTGCTTGGTATTCAAATAATATCTAATGCTTTTATGACAAGTATCTTGGGTATTCAAGAAAAATAAACTAATTTTTATAGTATTTATTCCCCAATGTCCATCCAAAGTCTTCTACAATTGACCCACAATGTTTTTTAAAAAATTCTTTTTCTGCAGGAGTCCACTCCAACTCCTCTAAAGACTTTACAGCACTTTCATCTCCTCCAGTAAATTCGGGACGACTTTTAGTTAGAATTTTTGCAACAGCTTTCCCTTGCTTATCATTCAAATTTAAGAATTTTTGCAACCGCAAAGCAACATTCTCTGGGTTCATTGCGATATCATATTGATCAATTTCTATATAACGTTCTGGTGATATTTTTCTTTTTGAAGCTAACCAGTATTGCATCGACGTAACCCATTGCTGCACATGCTTCTCAAATGCGCGGTTGGGGAATTTTTTTTGCCTCGACACAATATTCTCTACTGGTCGTCGTTTCAAAAAAATACACTTTGCACGTGGCCATGTCTCTAAAATTTCTGGCATTGCATACACAACACCAATATCAGCAGTTTTATCTACCCACTGATCAGCGTGATAGACAGTCCATTTTCTATACTCATCTTTGAACCAATCGCAGAACGAGCGCACCATTTCATTCCTATCAACATGTGCCGCCATAATGTTCGGATGTAATAACTGGCTTCCTCGTCGATCAAAATCACGATCGACAGATCTAACAAAAGATCCTAAGTGTTGAACAAAACAACCTTCTGTGTACCCTTTGATTTTTGCACCCTTAACTAGCGCCTTCGTCACAACACTTGTTCCAGATCGTACTGAACCAGTAATAAAAATTGGTTGGTCTTCCTGAATATCAGATTTCAAATTCATATTAGTAGTATATCGTGACTACGTTTTTTTATCTAAAAGTGAAAGGATGAGTTCATGAATCTCAGGAAGTGCTCGCAAACTGTCATATTTTTTTTGTGCTAGTATAGCTCGCTTACTCAGTACATTCCTTTGCTTTGTGTCAGTGATAAGTTCGATGATTGCATTTTCAAATTCTTGTTCATCAAAATCTGACACTTGTATCCCAGAATCTCCAACTGCCATATATATCCCTCCTCCTTCCTTAAAAATAACCGGTGGTTTACCTAAAGCCATCGCCTCTAGTGTTACCAGAGGAAATGGATCTTCACGAGATGGAAGTGCAAAAATATCTGCTTGTTGCAAATAAGCATAGGGATTGGTCTTTTCGCCCAGAAAGATGAAGTATTCTTTGTATTCTGCAAAATCTGCCATAAATGGCTCTTTGAATGGTTTACTTCCAATCCAAACAAATTTACAGTTATACCCTTTTTCAATAATATTCTTAGCTACTCGCATAAAAATATCTGCACCCTTACGATAAATAAACATTCCAATAGTCATCACAACAACAGGCTTTTCTTTTGAATCGTCAAAAGAAAGTGACAGTTCCTTTGCAACATACTCTTTATCTATTTCATTTGAAAGTTTTTTTATTCGTTCAGCACTAATAAATGCATTTAAAAGAACTACAGAATCTGGCTTACAGTCAAGCTTATGAACCATAAAATCGTATACAGGTTGTGAAACTGCAATGAAAATATCTGAATATGTTTTAAATTCTTGTAATTGTTTTTTTGAAAAGAAAAACTTAAATGCAATTTCTAATTCGTGAATATGGAATATTGTTGGAATTCCACGTTTTTTTGCTTGTTTAACAAATTGGAATGCTGATTGTGAGTTTGCATACACAAGTTTTGGTTGTAACTCATCAAGTACTTTATTAATTTGTTCTTCTTGCGACAGATTAGGATATAAGTCTTTTGGAACAATTAATGTCCCAAATTCTTGAGCAAAATCATTATACATAGAACCTTTTTCTATGCACGCCATTGCAACACTCTTTGTGTCTTTAAAACTTTGAGCCACATCAAAAATAATTCGAGGAGCACCAGTCCTTGTTAGATCATGACTAATAAATAACACCTCTATTTTCCCATGCTTTTTCTTAAATGTGTCCCAAAAGTCACCAGCATCAACTTTAACGCCAACTTGTTTTTTTACAGCTAAAAAAGTTTTATGTGGCAACCATCCATTAATAAAATCCTGTATCTTTGAAATAAGATATCGATACTTTCTCAGCATCCAAGAGTCTTTTTTAAATAAAAAAACAAGTAGCATATCCCAAGCCCTAACCGTTTTCCATGTAAAACTACGTTCAATGTTTGTAAGTGCGGTGTGTAAATTTGAAATTTCTTGACTCCTCTCAGCAAGTAAAATATCTTGATGTGTTATCTCTTTATTTTTTTCTTCAACAGAAGCAAGTAAAATATCACACTCTTTTCTTTCAGCACTTGCGACAGCAACTTCTTTCTCAAAAACTCCTATCCTTTTTTTCAATTCTTTAACTTTTTTTAATTCATTTTTATAATTTATATTTATTTCATGAATTCTCACTTTAAACTCTTCAGACTCTTTTTTTCTTTCAATAATAGACTGCTGTAATAATTCAGTAATTTCATCAACTTTATATTTCCACCACTGACTTCCTTCGACACTTTTATTAATTAACTCCACTGAATTAACTATGCTATTTTCAGTTTTTTCAATGTATTTTTTATATTTATCAGAAAGCTTATTAAGATGATTACGTAATTTATTATTCTCTTGAATTGTATCCACTAAAAAATCGTGAACGGTTTTACTGTTATGATACAAACCTTTATCAATTATAGTTGTTAATTTTCCTGGTAGAATTTTTTCATGCGTAATATTATTTTCAGTTAAAAAAGAATTAATAATTTCCACTTCAAAATCTGGTTTGCGAAGCATTGCATTATATGAAACTACAACAGTAGGAATATCTTTAGAAAACTGCGTGATGAATCTTTTATAATCTTCAACTCTTTCAAGTGTATGTAAAATTGG
>Ga0136601_1000506_pt1 | contig 16454 bp, 19 predicted proteins | sample AntRauMFilla2699_FD_181020 | JGI IMG/M metagenome (GOLD analysis project Ga0136601, IMG submission 181020) | Saline lake microbial communities from Rauer Islands, Antarctica - Metagenome Filla 2 #699 | ecosystem: Environmental > Aquatic > Non-marine Saline and Alkaline > Saline | place... | reverse complement strand
AGCGGCAGCGGCACGCAGAAAGCGGCCAAGATTGTAATTCTCTAATTGAAGCAGGTAAATATGGTAAAGCGGATTATGTAACATGTTATGAAATACGTTTAATGAATGAATGAATTGTATCAATAAACGCGGTGGGCTGGTCCAGGAAAATATAATGCCCGCCGTCCAGGACTGTCAGAATTGAGCGTGGCAGCCGACGAGCAATCTCCTCGCCTTCCGTCAGCGGGGTCGATCGATCAGTACTTCCCCAGATTACCTGGGTAGGAACCGTGATCTCCGAAAGCTTACCGCGCTGATCATCACGTAGAATTCCTCGCATGGTCTCGCGCATAACCGAATCCTCCGGCGGGAGGTCAGCCCCAATCAATCGATACAGAAGCGGCCGCAGGTTTCTCACTACCGGTAGCTGAAGAACTGGTGACAGCTTGGCCCCAAGACGAGACAGAAGGGGTGGATCGGTCTCGCGCAGACTGGCAGCACCTACCAAAACCAGTCCACTCAGCCACTGGGGCTGTCGTGCGGCTACCGCTGTCGCCACCTGTCCGCCAAAAGAGTGACCGACCAATACAACCTTCGTAAGCTCAGACATCACGATTATCTCGGACAGTACATCTGCGTAGTCATCGATCGAAAGCGGCTTGTTCGGAACCGACGACTGCCCGAACCCTGGAAGATCAATACACAGAGCTGCCGGCTGGCTACAGCGGACCGTTTCCTGCCAGACGTCATGACTGCTCCCCCAGCCGTGCACAAACACCAAAGTAATGTCGGTCCGTGAATTCCTGGCTGGCCTGAAAGACACAAACACATTACCAGCCATTGTATTAATATGTTTAGTTAGTGTCTTCATGTGGTAGTTCATCAAGGTAACTCTGCAGGATAATCGCTGCTGCTGATCCATCGACAGTATGGGCTGGAGCTGGCTGTTGACGCGCTTCGACCGAGGTATAGAACTCGGGCACGAACTCCACCGGCCGACCGCTACGCTCCTCCAGTGCCTTCTTGAACGGTCGGATCTGCTGCATGATTGGATTATCTTCGCCGGAAAAATCCTTTGACTCGCCCAACACAATCACCTCCACCCCTCGCTCCTCACAGAGATCCACCAGACCAGGTATGACCGAGCTGTCGTTTCTGATAGTCGCGAATGGTGTGGCGATTTTGGTATCCTCATCAGCAAAGGCAAGGCCGATCCGCTTGGCGCCGTAATCAATTCCCATGAAGCTGCTCATGCCTTTAGGTTAGCACAAAGTAAGGGTTTTAGGCTTGCGAATCAAGTGTATGACACGTATTATCTCTATGTAGAATAGACGGTATGGTAACAGAGTTTATCACTGTCGATTTGGTTTAAATACGCATCACAGTGGAATGGAAGAGTGAAGCGCGAAGTATTGAGATAGTTTAAAATATAAATACATGGTGGGATGGCAGAGCGGTCGAATGCACCGGTCTTGAAAACCGGAGTGCCGCAAGGCACCGGGGGTTCGAATCCCTCTCCCACCGCAATGATGAAAATCAGTGCCACTGGGTGCTGATTTTTATTATCCTGGAGATAAGGCGGGATTAGAACCTTTTTATCCCCGTGGAGGAAAGCAACCTCTTGTTACGTAGTATGCTACGTAACAAGAGGTGTTGAAAACCGAGTGGTTTTCAAAGTTAGGGGGTCGGGGATAAAAATTGTGTTTATGTGAGATTCCCTCTCCCACCACAATACCGTCAGAGGCACCCGAAAGGGTGTTTTTTACGTTGAAGCATAAGGATAATTTAGGTGTTCCAGTAGTTATTTCTTCATAGGTTGGTAGTTCTTCAAATACCAAAGACCAAATAGCTTGCTGATCTTCCTTTTTACGTGTCTTTAAAAGGATTTGCCCAGGGTGTTCCAGTAAATGACGAGCGTGTTTTGAGTACGCAACAAAATCATGTTCTGTTGCTTCTGATTTATTTCGAACTACTTCAGCATCCTTAATTTCGTTATCGAGTTTCTCAATTTTTTCTTCAAGGTTTCTATACACAACGCTCTTTGTTGTTTGCTCAAGTTTCTCGTAAAGGTTTTTAAGTCGTACTCGCATTTCTTTTATCTCTTCTGCTTTCTTCTGTGATACATCGATTTGGTTCTTATGTTTCTTTTGATATACATCTTTCAGTACTAGCTCAAAAGCAGCAAAATACTCTTTGGTAAAAACTAGTCGATTAACAAAACCTTCAACGGCACTATTAAATTCCTCGGCAGGCACGCCGTAGTGTTTATGCTTTGGTTTCTTGTTTCTATCCCCTGAACAATGGTAAGCGGGGAACTTTTTACCAGATTTTCCTTTTGAGGCACTTGCCCAGAAAACGTTATTGCAGTGAGGGCATTTGATAACATGCTTGTATGGGTATTGGTCACTCATTTGTGTTTTAACCCGCATTTTAGTATCAAGGTTTTCAACCCATTCATATTCATTGTTGCCTAGCTCCTTAAGATATACTTTACCTCGATTGGCCTTGTTCCATGTCTCCAAATTAACCAATCCGTCAAACTGGGCTTGAATGGGTAAATTACGTGTCCATGATTTTTTCAAAACACCCGCATACACAGTCATGCGCAAATAACTATTAAGTTTCTTTTCAGTGAGCTTTTTACCTGGTGTTTGGCCGATACACTTACCATCTTTGCTCCATTTATTCCTTACTCGAGATTTATACCCCATTTCATTTATCTTTTTGACAATTTGTTTATCATCTAAAATACCCTCTGCCCGCAAACGGTACATTTCACGAATATACTTATCTTCATTTTCATCTGGGACAAGTATGGTTCTTTTCTTTCCATTACCTGTAGTGTCTTGTTGTTTCTTTGCAGTAAAACCAAATAGATAGTTACCAATCCAATATCCCTGTTGGGTGAGTTTCATTTGTCGGCCAATCAATCGGCACAACTGCTCATCAATCTGGTCGCGTTTAACTTCTGCCATCATTTACTCTGATATTTTACTTGGGCGTTTCCTAGAAAAGCTGTATTTATGAGCAAGGTCACCTTGTTCTGGCATAAGATTTATTTCATCTTGAATAAGGCCTTGTGTATCACGAACCTCAACATCAAGCTTCCGTAGTTTTTCAGTAATTGTTGTATACGAACTTGAACCTCCACGTGTAAGGCGACTAATATCAAAAACAATCACATAACCAACGTCACCAAGATTGTTAACGATATACCCCATCATCCGATCAAGCTCTGGTCTATCGTCAGCTCTACCTGTGTAGGTTTCAAGATACGGCTCACTCACAACCTTCAAGCCATTACGAACAGCATATGCTTCACATGCAGTAACTTGTTTTTCGTGACTATCACCTTCTCGTGCTTGCTTTTGACTACTTACACGAGCATAGATGACACATGTTTTTGTTTTTTCATTATCGTTATTCATAAGCGTTTATTTGCTCTTCCATGGTCGCGTTGATTGCATAGGCAAGCCCGTACATCTTTTTGCGTAATTCAGTTAACTCACCATCTGTCATGGTTTCGTTTTTGAGCTTATTGCGAAGTTGATCAAGAGAGACAGCTTCACCTGTAATGAATGCAATATCTTTATCAACCAATCCAAGGCCTTGTAATTCTTCTCGTACAAGCTCCCAGGAGACCGTGTAGAGCATTTCTAGGTGTATCTTGAAGGTAATATCAGGGAAAATGATATGTACATGCTTTGGTGAAATATCAACAAGATAATCTTTACCAAGAAATTCAGCGAAAGGTTTATCTGAAGCTTCAAGGGACATGTCAGCTTCTGCCATCTGCTCTTTCATTTCTTCCTCGGTTACCTCGCCAGAAAAGCTTTTATCTTTGAATGCATACATGGAACCAAACTCGTGTTGCGCGTTTTTGGTAAACTCACTTTCTTCAGGTTCTTTAAAATCTGATTTTTCTTTGTCCTTCAAAAATTCCTGGTATTGTTTTTGATGCTTTTCGTGATCTGTCTTTGCTTTCGCAAGAACGAGAGCGTCACCATAGGTACCATCACCATAGTGGATACTCGAGCCGAGCATTTCTGACATTTCACGACGAGAGTAAAGGTGAAGTGACTGAACATAGCTAATCACGGGAGTTAGTGCATTGTTATTCTCATCTTTCATAACCCTATTTTATCATTTTTTTATATTTTTTGTGTTCTGTTGCAATAGTCTCAATCAACCTATTCAAATTCTCTATATCCATGGTCATTCTTGCAATAGGGTCAATAAGTACCTCTTTGTTATTTCTATCTTTTACCACTGCAAATTGCTCCAGCCCTTTCTTCATTTTTGATACACGAAAATCATGACGATCTAAATCAATGCGATTTTGTATCTGCTCTTTAGAGAGTAAATGTTTAATCTCATTATCAATAGGCGGGTGATCTTTATAGATAATTGCATCAATTTCTTCGTCTGATAGTTGTGATTGAGGAGTAGTAATAAGAAGTGTCGGTAATGCAAACATCTCTCTGTGTGCGCTAGTGTCTCGTATTTGCCTTAATACATCTAGCCATTCCTGAAAGTCAGATGAGATCACTAAATCATGTAATTCTTGAGATTTACCCTGTATCTTTTTGATGTATTTCTTTTTGTTTCCGTAGTTGTTGAAACTCATCTCTAGAGGGTGTTCGTGACCTATTTCAAATAAGTCATTCACAAGAACCGCAAGATGATCTAGTGCTCCAAATAGTAGGTAAAAGTAATAGTTAAGATGATAGCGAACGCCTGATTGAAACCTCGGATGAGTGTTGTCTGTCTTACCTGTTCGAACATCATCAATGTGTTGTTGAAGTTTATGGAACTGAACATTATCTCGACTAACTAAAATATCAACATATCTATTATGCGTAAATGATCTAATTCGCTCTTTAATTTCGTCAGTGTAATTTTTATGGGTGACCACGAGATGCCACCAAGGTGATAGAACGCTTTGAAAGAAAGTATCTGTCATTTGATGTGCTAATGCAGGATTATCAATGCCATACAGTCCTTCGCTACTAAACTTATAGTAATTGAAAAATCCCTGGGTAAAAATCTCTAGTTTATTTTTTAGAGCTTCAACACTTACTACTTCTAGGCTGTGTTGCTCTTTTAACTCGAGAACCTTCTTCTCGTTTAATTCCATGTGAGTTAGAAAGAAAGCGCACTTATGTTCAACAGCAAGACTTATCGCTTCAGTATAAATATCACCAAGGTTTTTAAGATCAGGAACTTTTTCTGATATTTCTTTAGGTATTTCAATCACGTTTTCCAGCATATTTAAGGGAGGTTCAACAATCATAGTAACCTCATCGTCAGGAAGGAAAACTCTACTAGTGCTCAATTTTTCTTCTAGGTATTTTGCATGATAAAAATCCACACCACATAAATTTGGTTCTAGTTTTTCAAAGTAGCCCTTAAACATACACACTAATGAAGTTTGATTGTATATATCTCGCTTATGAGCAAATAGACAAGGATCAATGAATATCTTTATTTGATTGTTAATTAGATGCCACATGATTTTTATAGATAATTTTTACAGGTTTATATTTTTCTTTTGGTTCGTATCGACGACGCACCGACGGACAACCAAACTCTTGTGGTCGCTTTCTCTCTAGGTATTTAAGAGCTAGTTTAGGGTCTTTTTTCACACCTTCAGCTAGTGTTCTTCGTGCTTCAAAGATTGTAGCACTTTTCCATGCTTGTTTTTGCTGTAAAAAGTCGGGGTTCTGACGCTGATAATTGTACAACGTTTTCTCTGAAATACCTGTAAAAGCACATGCCTCTCTATCACTAGCATCAATACAAAAAGCCAACTCGAGCTTATGGAGTACTTTAGTGGTCATTACTGTTGGTCTTCCATAGTGAGAAGTGTCTATTTTGTATGCTTTTTGGAGAACTTGCATACACTAATTATATCATTTCTGACCTGTCTATAAATCAATTATTTTGATATACTAAATCTATATGCAAGAACAAATAGATGTTTTAAATGAAGATGGAACTTTTACAGGAGTTGTAAAAGACAAAGAGCAAATCCATATTGATGGAGACTGGCACAGGGCTGTACACATATGGTTTGTAAATTCAAAAAATGAAGTTCTTTTGCAACGAAGAGCTAAAACTAAAATTAACCATCCAGACATGTGGGATATTTCTGTTGCGGGACACGTTTCTGCTGGTGAAGGTGCACTTATTTCTGCTCTTCGAGAAATTGAAGAAGAAATTGGCGTCACTATCAATGAAAGTGAATTAACCAGAATTGGAGAGCTAAAGTCTCAATCTGTTCAGAATGATAATACCTATTTTAATAACGAGATTAACGATGTTTATCTTGTAAGGAAGGATATTGATTTAACTGAAATGACCAAGCAAGATAGTGAAGTTGATGGGCTTATGTATATCGCTATTGATGATTTTAAAAAGTGGATAGAAGACGGTAACCCTGAATTAGTACAGCATGATGAAGAGTTTGATTTGTTTTTCTCTTCTCTTAAAGTATTTGAAGAATAGTATGAAAACAAAGTATATTCTACATGGAGGATACGCACGAGAAGATAGCCCTGAAAACATAAAATTCTTTTCAGAGTGCTTTGCTGATACTCCTGAAAAATCCAATGTGCTTATTGTTCTTTTTGCTTCAGAAAATGATGGAGATATTGAATACTATAAAAACTTCTGCGTACGATTGAAGAAATTCACTGATAAAGAACTTTCTTTTACTAAAGCTAATAGAGAAGATTTTATTTCTCAAATTACTCAAGCTGATATTGTCTTTTTACAAGGAGGTGACACAAACAGAATACTTGAAGCTTTGCAGAGATACCCTGCATTATCTGAAACATTCAGCAATAAAACCATAATAGGTTCATCTGCAGGAGCATACGCACTTGCTAACCTCGGGACTTCTCATGAAGAAGTTCACATGAGAGAAGGTTTAAGTATACTTCCATTACGAGTGGTTTGTCATTATCAAAGTGAAAAATTACCTCCAAGTGAAACGTCTCTTAAGGAAATTAGAAATTCTAAAAAAGATTTAGAATTAGTCTTACTGAAAGACTACGAACATAAGGTATTTTTTATATAGTACTATGTTCTAGTAATAGAACGGTAATATATACAGAGACTAAATCGTTACCAAACAAGCCCTTGCTGGGTAAACTCTGGGATACCTCGAGAAGTGAATATCATTTTGTAACGTAAAATCTCGGTTTCTAGCGTGTTCCAGGTCAAAATTTTCCCGTCCGCAATGATGAAAATCAGTGCCACTGGGTGCTGATTTTTATTATCCTGGAGATAAGGCGGGATTAGAACCTTTTTATCCCCGTGGAGGAAAGCAACCTCTTGTTACGTAGTATGCTACGTAACAAGAGGTGTTGAAAACCGAGTGGTTTTCAAAGTTAGGGGGTCGGGGATAAAAATTGTGTTTATGTGAGATTCCCTCTCCCACCGCAATGATGAAAATCAGTGCCACTGGGTGCTGATTTTTACTACCCAAATTACCACTCGTTTTTTTTGTCTTAAAGATGCTAAAATATACAAAGATATGGAAGATAAAGAAATCCGCTGGCACGCACCAGATTTTATAACATATGAAAAAAGTGCCGATTGGTACTGGATTGTTGGGGTGATAACAATAACCCTTTCAGTAGCGGGCTTTATCTTTGGCAACGTACTATTTGGAATTCTTGTAATAATTGCCAGTGTAGCTCTGACGCTTCAGAGCTCCCGTGACCCAGAGATGCGTGAATTTATCATAAACCGACGTGGCGTAAAGATTGATAATATTCTATACCCGTACTCGACTCTGAAATCATTCTGGGTTGAGAATAATCCTCATGAACAGAAGATAATGCTGATGTCGGAGCGGGTGTTGATGCCTTACATCGTCATCCCGATCGAGGACGTAGACCCAGAAGAAATTCGTGACTACATGATTCAGTATGTTCCCGAAGAGGAGCACCAGGAACCGTTGATGCAGAAAGTTATGGAGTACCTTGGATTCTAATATAATCTATAACGAACAGTTATACGCAAACAAATGTGCCGACTTGAGTCGTTCGACTTCTTGGTTTTTCGCTAGATAAGAAATTTGACTACAGAAAGCCGCCCATCACCTTCTCTGCGAAGGCGATGGGCTTTATACTTGCGCACTTGGTCTAGGAAAATCATATATGATTTCCAGACATAAATTCTCGTAGCGGTACTTTGAAGCCATTTACTTCAAAGTTGTCCGACGCTCATTCAAGTCCTTCGAGTTCAGAAAGTCGTCTGATGCTCCATTATCTGGAACATCAGTCTTTACACTTAGGTATCAATTTTAATCATTTAATACTTTGTTGTGTTCCTGGGAGGATTCGGTCACAAATAAATTTACTGACGTAAATTTTTCTCGACCCCGGCTCGTGGTTTTTGCCTTTCACCTTGCTCAAACAAAAACAACATTGCGCCTTTCGAATACCTCACGCGCGTAAAGAAATTTACGCACTCCAGGTACCCACTCGCTTTACTCGTTGTGTTCCTGGGAGGATTCGAACCTCCAACCTCTTCCTCCGCAAGGAAGTGCTCTATCCAGTTAAGCTACAGGAACAGATAATGATTGTGATGAATCAACACCAAAAGTATACCTGAATTCACCCTAAATCTAAAACGCCCAAGGCGTAACCTTGAGCGTTTTTACTTAAAGCATGCAAAAGAATTTGCTTATTTCTGATCAACCAGCTTTGCCAGACCTGACTTCTTTCTAGCTGCGTTATTCTGATGAATGATGTTTCGCCTTACCGCTTTATCAATTGCCTTGTACGCAGCCGGTAGTGCAGACTCTGCGGCCTTAATGTCACCGTCTTTTACCAAGGTTTTTACCTCCTTGATAGCCTTACGCATAGTGCGGCGGCGGCGGTTATTTATTTGAGTTCGTCCCTCATCGCGACGAACTGCTTTACGTGATGAATCTCGTACTGGCATAAAATATAGTAAAAGTTAAAAAATAAAGTTATTTGTAGGTTGCTTTCGCTTGGAAATAGTACCAAATATGTAGAAATTTGCAATACAAGTACAGAAAAAGCCCCACAGGTGTGAGGCTTTGTTAGTTTTTTTTGGTTTAAAGAAAAGTATCAATGATTCCTGATACCCAACTTTTCTTGGTATTTTTAACTTCATCGAAATTCTTTCCAGCCCTTCGACCAGTCTGCTTCCAGGCATCATGTTCTTCTGGAGTCATTTTACTCCAAATACCATAAAGCTTTTTTCCAGCTCGACCTACCTCTTTGCTAATTTCGACAGCAGGTTCGCTTAAAACAGCGATTATCCACGAAATGATTGTAAGTACCAAGAACGCCAGGGCACCGATAGATAGAAAGTATAGCAGTGCAATATCGATGATATCTGTTGCATCAGTGCCATAGATAAACTGCAAGACAACTATGGTCCAAGCCACAGTCGTGGCAATCCCTAGTTCTTTAACGGACTTCATATTTACTCCTTTTTAAATTACAAATTATTGTTTTTAATCTTATTATATACTGTTTTATAGTTATGTCAATATACTGTATATGGCTATTTCTAGCCGTATATTACAACTTTATTTCCCAAAAGACAGGCTATGCGGTACAGTGTAACTAATGATCGCCCAGCTAACCGGTACACCTGAAGTAGTTAATGAAAACGAGCTTATCCTCGATGTAAGTGGGGTTGGTTACGGTGTTTTCTGCCCGCCGCAGGTCATCGCCGCCGTCCACGGTGGTGACAGCATCACCCTCCTTACCCATCTCGTGGTTCGGGAGGATCAGCTTACTTTATACGGATTCACCTCTCACAGTCAGTTAAAATTATTTCGCCATCTGATCGGGGTGTCAGGTGTTGGACCGAGGTCCGCGCTTGGAATCCTGTCAATTGCGGATGCATCCACAATTATTGCAGCTATTGCAGATGAGGATACCTCATATTTAACAAAAGTTTCCGGTATTGGACAAAAGACTGCTGATAAAGTTATTCTTGAATTAAGGGATTCTTTTGGTGATATTAGTACAGCAGCCTCAGCTCAGGGCCGGGCAGAGTCAAGCGAAGCAGTTGAGGCGCTAGAAGCGCTTGGCTACTCATCCCATGAAGCACGTAATGCAGTTGCTACAGTTGAGGATGATGTGAGTAGCACCGAGGAAAAAGTTAAACAGGCACTTAAAAAATTAGGAAATAATCATGACTAAAATTTTAAAAATACTCAAAAAAATTATACCTAACTGGGTTGTGAGATTATTCCGGTCTCCGTATCACTTTTTATTAGCTTGGGTTGGTTCGATTTATTACCGCAAGCCAGCAAGAGAGATAACTATCATTGCTGTTACTGGTACAAAAGGGAAAACTACTGTTACAGAACTTATTGCCCACTTATTACGAAGTGCTAATAAAGATGTCGCGGTATCAAATACGATACATTTTCAAATAAAGGATGAGGACACACGAAATCTTCGTAAAATGTCGATGCCAGGACGTTTCTTCATGCAGTCATTTTTACGACGATCAGTAGAAGCTGGGTGCGATTATGTTGTGGTAGAGATGACTTCTGAAGGAGCAAAACAGTTTCGACACCGTTTTATCGATATTGATACACTGGTATTCACCAACCTATCTCCTGAACACATCGAGTCTCATGGCTCGTTTGAAAAGTACCGTGACGCAAAACTTTCTATTGCTAGACAGGTTGCTCGCTCAGAAAAACAACCAACCACACTGGTGGTTAATACTGATGATAAAAATGCAGAGTACTTTTTAGACATAGACGTTGACCAACATATTGAGTATCAACTCACCCAAGCAGAACCATACTCAGATACACGATCAGGAGCCAGTATCAACGTTGGTGGAACCCGCATAAACACAAACCTTTTTGGAGAATTTAATATCTACAATATGGTTTCAGCCATAGCAGCAGTTCGCGCACATGAACTAGAGGACACGGAAATCGCTGTTGGACTACAATCATTTCCAGGAGTACGAGGAAGGCTTGAGCGTATTGAAAGCGATGCTGATTTTAGTATTTACGTTGATTATGCCCATACACCAGACTCATTAAAACAGGTATATGAAACTTTTTCAGGCCGTGAAAAAGTTTGTGTAATTGGTAATGCTGGTGGTGGTCGTGATACATGGAAACGAAAGGAGATGGCCAAACTAGCAGAAAGCCACTGTCGACATATCATCCTTACTGATGAAGACCCGTATGATGAAGATCCTAAAAAAATTGTCGAGGAAATGGCTCGCGCTATATCAATTCCTAAGTATGAGATTATTATGGACCGTCGTCAGGCTATCCGAGCTGCATTCAAAGAAGCGACAGCTGGTGATGTGGTTCTCCTGACCGGTAAAGGAACTGATCCGTATATTATGCGTGAGAATGGTAAAAAAGAAGTGTGGGATGAAGCCACTGTCGCGCGTGAAGAGCTTAAAAAAATGAAAAGTGCCTATAGAATTACAAAGAGTAATTAGCAGAAATAATACCAAACGCAACAGACACGTTGAAAGAGCTTTTTTCTCCCTGCATGGGTATTTTTATAACAGCATCACACTTAGCCATCATTTCCGGTGGGAGCCCGTCCGGCTCACTACCAAAGACAAGACAGACCTCCTTTTCTGATTTATACGCACGATAATCTATCGCTTCATCGGTTGGCTCGCAGGCCAGCACCGCTACCCCGCTGTCCTGGAGCTCCTTAATTTTAATATAAATATCATCAACCGACTGCCAGGTGACCGTCTCTTCAGCACCGAGAGAGACTTTAGAGAAACGATCCCGGTGCCGACCGAAGCGATCGACTGGTTCCGGTGTATACCCACTAAGAATCAGCTCCTCAACCCCCAACCCATCGGCGGTTCGAAAAATCGATGCGACGTTGTATACGCTTCTTATGTTATGAACAATAGCTTGCATAAAATGTCCGTCCGGTAGGATTTGAACCTACGACCGTCTGCTTAAGAGGCAGCTGCTCTACCAGGCTGAGCTACGGACGGATCTTGATCTTCTTGAAACAAACAAAATAGTACCATAATTAGTATTTTTTTGAAGCTAATGTTTGTTTATTTATAATTCCAACAAGAACTGCTCAACCGCATTGTAGAGCTCATACTTCCCTCGGTGGGCTTCATGATAATTTTTTACCAGTCGGCGAAAGTTTGCCTCCAATTCTTCTTTAGAAAAATTTCCAGCAAAACCTTTAGCCTTCTTAAATGGATATGGTGATACGCCCGCCTTCTTGGCAGAATCATATTCTTTCGCTAGAAGCATTAATCTTGTCTGCCAAGCTAACACCCCATGGATTGATTCAGCCTTCTGCTCAGCAGCCTGTGCTTTCTGTAGTTCCATCCAAGCACTTTGTTTATCTCGACGACCGTAAGCATCGGAGAGAGGAAACGGCGTATACTTTTCCACGATTTCTTTATCCGAAAATTCCCGAAGCGATTCAACGTGCGGCTTGAGTTTTTTTAAGTGTTTTTTATCTAAATCATCCTCAACTAAAACAAACACATGGTCAGTCGACTTCATCACCTCTAACCGCTCAAGTAGCGCCTCTTCCCCATAATCAGTTGATAGAATGTGAAAAAGAAATACAATGTACTTTTCCTCAAATAGACCACGACCGCTTGTTAACTCCTGTATTCTCTCAACAGAGAATTCATCAGCATCAATCTCAAATACCTCGGCTTCTGATCTTTTTTTTAAAAGAGTGCTGCGTAATTTTTGCAATGCCTGCCGGCGACGACCTACGTTATTTCCATGGTACACAATCAGCATATTTAGCGTGATTTTAATTTATTCCAACGCTCACCAATTGCAACATCAGCTATGAAGTTTATACCAGCTGTTTCTTCAGTTGGAAGCACAGACTCCATGATGGTTTTTATTCTCTCAGAAACATTATCAATTTCTTCATCAGTTACCTCGTAAATTAACTCATCATGAACCTGAAGTAATAGGTGAACTTTTTTATCAAGATCTTCTTTCTGAAGGTATGCATCAACCGCAATCATGGCTCGTTTAATAATATCAGCCTGTGTACCCTGCACTGGCGCATTAATCGCCATTCGCTCTGCCCTTGCTTGAATCCAGGAGCGACTAGAGTAAATCTCTGAAAAGTACCGACGTCGACCAAAGTAAGTAGTCGTATATCCCTGTTCTCGTACCTCCTGCTTCTTTTCCTCCATAAAATCAGCGATGCCATCGTAGGTATTAAAATACTGATCAAGATACGCCTGAGCCTCATCCCGACTGGTATCATTACCAAGATTTCGACGCAATGCATCAACACCCATTCCGTATAAAATACCAAAGTTGATAACCTTTGCTTTTGAACGTTGATTCTTCGTTACCTTAGATTCATCAACTTCAAAAACATCGGAAGCTACAGCACTATGAATATCCCTTCCTTCCTTAAAAACATTAATAAGCTTCTTATCTTCGGACAACCAGGCAGCAATCCGCAGTTCGATCTGTGAGTAATCAAGAGCCAGCAGCTTTGTGTTATTTTCAGATATGAAAGCACCTCGAATTTTACGTCCGTCTTCAGAACGAATTGGGATATTCTGTAAATTTGGATTTTTCGAGCTCATTCGTCCAGTAGTTGTTCCACTCTGAATAAAATCAGCATGCAATCTACCGTCTTCACCAATGCGCTCAGGAAGTACATTTATGTAAGTTGAGAGAAGTTTTTGAATACCGCGGTACTCAAGCATTAATTCAGCAATTTTGTGGTCATCAGCTAACTTCTGCAACTCTGATTCACGGGTGGAAACTGCTCCAGTTGATGTTTTAGAAAGTCCGCTTACCGGAATCTCCATCTCGGTAAACATTACTTCTGATAGTTGTTGTGGAGAGTTAATATTAAATTCATGCCCAGCCTCTTTATAAATTTTCTTCTCAACCTTTTTGAGTTTCTTGTTGTACTCAGAAGACAGGTCGTCTAAGTACTCCTTATCAATTTTTATCCCAACATCCTTCATCTTTTCAACGATCGGAATCAGTGGCTTTTCTATATTGTTAAAAACCTCCAACAGATTCTTCTCTTCCATCTCATCCATTAATGGTTTTTGGGCGGCTGCTAGTGTCCTTGTGTCTGTGTAGGTAAGAATATCTTCCTTATCCGGATCTGTCTTGGATGAATCACACAACCACAAGGCTATCTTTAGCTCCTTAACCGCTTCAGCTGTGAGACTCTCTTCTGTCTTTTGATCATCTTCTCCTTCATTAGCATCGTCAATATCAGTAAATAACTCATCGTCAACACGGCGTCGCAGTGATCCAAACTCAAGCTCATTAAGTATGGTATAAATTTTTTCCTGATCTAACCGATCACGCCAGCCAGCATCAGGTAGTGAGAAATCAATTGGTGCATCCAGTCTAATCGTCGCCAACTCCTTGGAAAACATAGCCTTGTCCTCACCCTCACGTAGTAAATTAATAAATCTTGTTGTGAGACCAGCATCAACGAACGCTACATCATCCTTATTCTCCTCGAGTTCCGTATAAATATCCTCAAGATGTCCAAAGGTCTCAATAACACGAGTCGCTGTCTTTTCACCCACTCCTTTTATGCCAGGAATATTATCCGAAGAATCGCCGCTCAATCCTTTAAAATCGGGTAGATACTCCGGAGCAAAACCATACTTCTCCTTAACCGCCTCCTCGTCGTACAGCATTGTATCTTTTATACCTCTGCGCTGGGTGTAAACTAGTGTCTTTTTATCATCAACCAGTTGCAGTGTGTCGTGATCACCAGAAGCAATCACTACTTGTACATCCTTGTCGCTCTTCATCTCTTCCGCGATAGTCCCCAACAGATCATCGGCCTCAAACCCCTCCATCTCAAAGTACGGTATCGAGAAAGCATCCAACACATCTCTGGCTCGTTTAATCTGAGTAATTAAGGCTTCATCAGTCTTGGGTCGATGTGCCTTGTATTCTTCAAACATTTTATGTCGATGAGTTGGTGCGGGTAGATCAAAGCAAGCGATAATCTCGTCTGGTTCAAGATCCTTTATTATTGAAAGCAGCATCAAAAATAGACCGTAGAGCGCTCCAGTTGGTTTACCATCCTGAGTAGAAAAATCTGGTAGTGCATGGTAGCCACGATGAAGAATCGCGTTGCCATCCAGAAGCACAAGTCGTTTTTTATATTCTTTACTCATAATAAGTTTTAACAATACGCTCATTGTCATTTGTTCCAAAAAGCATGTCGATATATAAAGTTTTACCAGTTAGAATATCACTGATCTTATCGGCCCACTCAATAAGTATTAAATTCTCTGGATTCTGTAGTCGACTCTTAAAATCAAGCGCTTCCAGATCATTTGATCCGTCCAATCGGTACGTATCTAGATGATACGCATGTGAAAACGGGCCACTTGGTAACCAGTAGACCGTCTCGATTGTATATGTTGGGCTGGTCACTGGTCCATCTACACCATAAGAGTTCAGTAGCTGCTGCACGAAAGCGGTCTTCCCTACCCCAAGCGGGCCAATTAAACCAATCACGGTAGCTTCATGGGGCTCTGGAGTAAGATTATCAGCCATGTCGACTGCAAAAACTCGAAGCTCATTCAGATCAGAAACCGTGCGTGTGGCTGAAGCAATCATTACCCTTATAGTAGCACGCAGGTATGAAAAAAGGTCACTTACATTACGTGTAAGTGACCTTTTGATGAATGTTTTTTAAATTAGAGATTTACCTGATCTGGTTTAGCAAGTTCACCAACTTGACCCGAGTAAGTGAAGTAAAGAATTCCACATCCTTTATCTGTCAGCTGATGGCGTGAAAACTTATTTTTCACTTCTTGTGGTACTACCTGAACATACTTACCATCTTTAGTGTATATATCCATTTCAACAGTGAATGTTTGTACGTCAGCAAACCGTTCTACTGGGATGTTAAAACGCACATACTCTGTTGAGTTTAATGGATATCGTTGATCAGTGCCAACAATCCGTACAAAAGCATCATGTTTTACTGAAGCATTCTTTACCTCAACACATGTTGTTTGCTTCTTCAGCCGCTTGACTGATTGACTGGTTTCAGAAGTCTGATCAGCAAGGCGCTCGGTGCTACGAGCCAGTCGATCAACTGATCTAGTAATATCATTTAATCCACGTATACTCTCCTGCCCTTGCTCGAAAATTGGCTCAAGAGTAGTACAGGATGACAGAATGATAGAAATTGCAATAAATAGAGTAATTCGGAAGGCTTTCTGTACTTTTTCCATTTCGGTACCTTTTTTTTATTTAATTTATTTGTTTTTTAAGTCCAGTATTATAATAGCATCTTTAGATATACTTGTCAATACTTACTTTGAGTATTAAAAAACGGTATTCTAATGAAAGAATACCGTTAATATTAGGATTTAATTTACTGAATCTGAACTTTTGTTTCCGGAATCTCGACATCGAGCGTTACCCCCCCGATCTTTCCAGAAAGACTGGGTAGTTACACGTTCTTCCA
>Ga0136601_1000505_pt1 | contig 16488 bp, 23 predicted proteins | sample AntRauMFilla2699_FD_181020 | JGI IMG/M metagenome (GOLD analysis project Ga0136601, IMG submission 181020) | Saline lake microbial communities from Rauer Islands, Antarctica - Metagenome Filla 2 #699 | ecosystem: Environmental > Aquatic > Non-marine Saline and Alkaline > Saline | place... | reverse complement strand
GACCACCCCGTTTATCGCCCGGGTACATAAGTCCATTACTAAAAGGCATATCGAGCGGTACCTCCTCTCCGTCGAGTGATACATGATCAGCCTCATCCATAATATCCATCCCTCGAGTCTCAGAGTCAATTACTGATACCCAGATTTTTATCGGCATATTAGCTTGACGGTATCCCTCAATATTAGCGTACTGATTTACACTATGTACCTCAGTCCTAGCAATCGACGCCGCTCGTCCTTTACTGATACCCTCATAAGCCTCCTCAATACGTTTGATCAGCTGATCTCTAGTTTCACCGTCAGCAAAACTAGCGGCGAACTCTCCAGTCAGCTTTTTGTGAGTCGTCACATTTATAACCTCTGACGTCTCCTCCATTTGTCTCTCCATCCAGGACCGCATATCACTCGTCACATTAAAATCAAACGTCGAGCCGGCGAGCTCCATCGCATCCTCTCCAGCCTCAGCAAGTAGCTGAGTGAGCAATGGCATAAATGAAACCTTAGCGAGCTTAGCCTCGAGCTCGATACTAAAAGTCTCATCAAGTAATCCCTTGACCTTAAAACTTTTACGAGATTTTATCTGGTCGACGAGTCGGTCCCGTTGCTCCGTAAAGTAAGTCTCGACGACCTTATTAAAACCCGTGATCTGACTGTCCTCTTTTTTAGCTTTAGTCTCGCCGTACTTTTTACGTACCGCCTCATCTCGGAGAGGATGCTCGACCTCTTTAGTCGACTTGATCATTTTAGTATCATCTGTCTTAGCTTTAGCCTCAGTACCGAGAGGCATCATGTTAAACGGCACCATAATCACGTCTCCGTCCGGGAGCTCCTCGAAACCATGACGAGCTCGAGCCTCATTGATAGTCATAAAGTAATTTTTAATACCACTCTCAGTCTCTTTGATTTTATCCTCGAGATTTTCTGGAGTAGGATCGACAAACGTCAGACGCTCTCCCTCAGCGACCATAGTACGATCAAGAGACGTCGCAAGGTTATTGAGTAGCGGCTTAATTGTCTCACGCAAAAAGATCCGGATCGCCGCGTCCGAGTTACTAAACTGTACGTCATCAAGAGATCCGAGGATCGGCTTAGGGACTCCAGTCATTATGATGATATCCTCGAGCGTCATCTTTTTAGCCTCGAGATACGAGAGCTCATCCGGAGTGAGACCGGTACGGAGATAATCAGAGTCGCCACCTAAAAAGAGAGGCGTCCCAGCTTTCCGAGCGTCAGCGTACTCCTTAGCGTAATCGTCTTTAAGTTGCTGGAGTTGCTCTTGACCGAGACGAGGAGTCTTAAACTTAAATACTCCCTCGACCTTACCACCGTTCTCAAGGACTCGAGCATGATAAGCACTGATCTGGACCTCCGTTTGGATTGTCTGGATACCAGACTTAAGGAGTGACCGACCCTGGAGAGGATTACTCGGATCTGGATTAAAGATCATTACCACTTGCTCAGCCTCATATCGAATAGTCCCGGAGTTAGTCCGATACTCATAGTGATCGATATACGAATTGTCTTTACTATAAATAGGCTTGACCATATCCGGACGGAGGAGATGGAGTTTCTTTACTCGAGTCGACTCGAATAACTCACGCCCGATATCCTTGACGATGTACGCTACACCGAGGACGTCGTAATACTTTTGATATAGACCCCAGAATTGAGGACCAGAAAAATAATCATTAGGATAATTTAAAACATCGAGGACCTTATGACCGAGGATCGGCTCACCGAGTTTATCTTTTACTATCCACTCCACCTCTCCCACTTTTTCAGCTCGCTTAGAAATAGCTCGATCAGTATACAGACTGATATCGAGAGCCTTAAGATAATCACTGGATGACCATCTTGTCGACGCTGGTAAACTCCCAGGCAATACACCGACATACTTTTGACCCGTTATCATCCCGGCGATATTCTTGAATAAACTCATATAACAAAATAATACCACATCATCCAGCGAAACCGACAAACGATCGGGATCGATCGGATACTACTACGTATCGACCGGCATCCATCAAGTGATTATTTTTATCCTCTGGATTACCAGTCGGGAGCTTATTACGATCGAGTCTCCATTTATAGTTTTGTCGCTCGGTATCGATATTAGAGCTCGACTCGGTATAAAACACCTCGAGACCCTGGAGTAAGTCGATCCCGGCGTTTACTGAGCCTGGACCTTTGACCGCCGGCTCGACGTACCAGCCATCTTGACAGAGCTCCTCGATAGATTTCATTTCAGCACTATCGCCATAAATAAGATCTTGACCAGTCAGACCGAGATCCTCGAAACGCTTACTCAGTGAGTGATCTCCGACGTTAGTCAGTCCAGTCTCATACAGTAACTCTTTAAACCAGACTTTATTATTGTGAGTCTTACACGCAAGGAGAGCCGCTGGATCATTAGAAAATCCAAAGTCGAGACCATACGTCGTCGGGTACGGGAGAGCATCAAACTCAGCATCGCTGATAGTTTTCCAGTTTTTAAAGATACGACCTCGAGCTCCCTCGGATACGTACCCTCTGATCATATTCCAGTAATAGTCCGGACGAGTCTCTTTATATCGCTCAAAGTTTATAATCGATGACGGATTTACGTTAACGATATTCTCCTTGTATGTTGTCGAGATGACGACGGTATCAGTCAGCTCCGGCTTTTTAACAGCCTTATAAAATCCCTCGACCTCCGGGACGTCGATCAGATTAAAAAACCGCCGGATAATCCAGTGATTTTTTTCTGGAGGATTTAACATGAGTACGACCATAATGTCAGACTTGAGCGTACGGAGGGAGTCATCGAGTTGCATAAAATCCTCCTCAGCAATCTCGTCAGCCTCCTCGATGACGACGACGTTATAGTTAGACAGCGACTTGAGCTTACTCTTTTGATCGCTGGATGATTTTCTAAAACCGATCCCGACGACTTTATTTTTCTTATAGCTAAATCCCATCGGCGAGCCGTGTACCTCGTATCCCTCGAGACCGTCAGATCCATCCTCCTCGATCCGGTCGAGAGTATCCTGGAAAATACTATTTTTAATATCGCCATAAATAAAACGCATCATCGCACACCGGAAATACTTAGTCGTATCAAACAGACCAGTCTTTATCAGCTGAGATCCAGCGGTCGATCGACCAGCTGATCGTCCTCCCATCAATACGAAATACCGCACTCCGGGAGGCGGTAAAAATAAATCCTTATAATGATGGTTAACTTTTTGCATCGTCAGTATCAGTTATATCCTCTGGATCGATGACGTGCACCTTAGTCGGATCGATCGGGACCGGCTCTTTTTGATCTGGATTACTAAAGTCCATAAAGATTATCCCATTATTATTCTCGACAACACCTCCGATCCCTAGCTTACCGAGACGAGTCTGTTTATGCTCTTTTTTATCGAGGTACTCTTTAGACGTATGGACAGATCCTCGGACTTTAATCGATATCGCTAAATTACGACGAGCATGATATCCGAGCTCCTCCTTACAGTGAGCGATCACGTCTTTAAAATGAGGATGTTTGTCGATAAAGTTCTGGAGCTGAGAGATACTGATACCGGCATAATAGCAAGCCTCTTTTTTACTACAGTCCATCCGGAAAGCGTCGATCAGTTTCTCGACTTTGTATTTATTAGCCCACCATCCGCCGGGAGTATTAAGAATAGGCACCGGCTCCGGGAGCTTAGGATCCTCGATCTGATACGCATAATAAGCCGGACGTCCGTACGTTGTCATCCCACCGGGAGCGAGCGGCGTACTATTGTGACGCCGTTTTTTATACGGTACCACTGGCTCGCCGTTTATGATTTTAGGCTTGCGACCGCTATATCCTTTTTGACTACTCATACAATCATATTATCACATAACAAAAAGAGCTCGGAGTTAAGTACTGGACTGAGACCGATCGGGAGCGACCCTTTCGTCATTTATGGTGATACACCGCCCATCATTTGATCAGACGAATAGTATCAACTTAAGATCAATCTTTTAACGGACTGACTCAGTTCGCCTCAGTGATATCTCCAGTACTTAACTCCGAGCTCTTACTCGGACTCTCTTAATTTTGAAAGGACATCATTCTCCTTAAGCATATCATCAGTGATCTCCGGTCCCGACAATTTATGGAGACCATCCAGTATCCCCCCCCCACTCATTACTCTCCTCCTCAGTTAGACGATCCATAAAGTGATCATCGATCCGGTAATCATCCCGATAATAAATATAACCAGGATAAGGATCTGAGCTTTAGTTTCGTTTGACATACCTAGATTTTAACAGATTTGATAAACCTCTCCATCACGTCAGCGATTACGTTTACCGTGACAGCATTACCGCACATCTTGTACCGCTGAGTATCACTGAGACCCTCAGTCCAGCCATCCGGAAAGCCCTGGAGTCGTTCGCACTCGGTGGGGGTTAGTTTTCGTATACCGTTTACAAATGGAACATGACCCCCGCCAGTGCCGAAAGCTGATTGAACTGTAGGTGCTACTTTGTCATACATTCTTGTTTCGTGCCTGGCAGAGTATTCAATAAGTTTGTCGGGAGAGATTTTAAAATCTTTTCCACTCTCTCCGATGAAAGGAAATACTTGGGGTCTACGTGTTCCTCGAGAATGTCCGACAATGAACACTCGCTCCCTGTTTTGGGGGACTCCGTGATTTTTGCTGTTAAGCACCTGCCATTGACAGTCATACCCCAGCTCATCAAGCGTGGTGATGATGGTAGTAAATGTTCTCCCTTGGTCGTGAGATAGTAGCCCTTTAACGTTCTCAAACACAAAAAGGCGTGGCTGTTTTTCTTTAATAATCCGAGCGAGTTCAAAGAACATCGTCCCTCTTGTATCGCTAAACCCGCCTCTCTTCCCCGCAATACTGAACGATTGACAAGGAAATCCTCCAACCAAGAGGTCAAAATCTGGTAATTCTTTTTCGTTGATTTCTGTGATGTCTCCATAGTTTTTGTGATCCTTAAAGTGTTTTTGATAAGTTTCGGCGGCGTATTTATCAATCTCGGAGAAACCAACACATAATGGTCTCGAGTCAGACTGGTCGTCACGGCGTTTACTAGCTGATCGTTTCGAGGTACTAGCTTTTTCCCTCGCCTGGGACAGTAATCCTTTCCGACCGTCTCCCGGCGTATTCTTTTTGCCTCCTCCGTTCTGACCTCCGTTAGCATGACGTACGATTTCATAAGCTCGCTCAATACCTAGCTCAAAACCTCCGATCCCAGAGAATGTACTAAAGTATCTCATATCTTTATATCCAGTAATTTACAGATTATCGCTTGAGCTCGCATATCTTGATCCTTGAGCTCCCAGCCATATCTCCAGAGAGTGATCAGCTCGATAAGATCAGCCTCGACGAGCATCTTACTATCGTTAGTCTGAGACCGTACCCAAGTGACCGCTGACGGATTGACTCGACCGATAGCATCGAGGATATGCTCGAGAGCATACTGACCGTTACTCGCCATCTCTGGACCGAGCGTATCTTTTAACTTAGTACGGATCTTAAAGTAAATCATTATGCTTTTTTAGATCCAGTCCTCTCGTCCAGCTTGATATCGATGATACCCTCAGTCAGGGTAACGTAATCAGAGATCCGCATTTTTTTCATATCCATATCCATCTCCATCGAGACAAACTTTTGGAGATCTCCAGCCGCATCCTCTTGGACCTTGTACGCCTCGAATACCTCCGGATGATGTTGCTGGAGGATAATCGCCGCCTGGTTATCTTTAGCTCCCAGATAAAACACCTCATCCCATAAGACCTTACGCTTGACGGTAATCTCTTTACCTTCTCGCTCAAACGTCTCCTCCACATGATTAAAGCGATCTTGAGCGGTCCGGAGGATCTCACTCGCTGTCGCCTCAGCGGTCCGTACTTTATCTGTTAACGTGTGCAATTCCTTGATTGTATCTCTTGTTATTTTCATATGACTATATGATATCACACTCAAAACAAAACACACTCCGGAGAGTGTGCATTATTTATCGTCGCCAAACGATCCGATCAATCGCCGCCAAACGATCCGATCAGTTGTCTTACCGAGATATGGATCAAGCACTACCTCGACTCGATCTCCGACGAGGAGTTGTATCCTCGCCCGTTTCATTTTCCCGGCTAGATGAGCTATCGAGATCGGATCCTCCCTCAGTGTCTGGTCCTCCAGCTGGATCTTGTACATCCCCTGGGGCATCTGCTCCAGTATCCTCGCCGTCGGATTGTTCGTCATTTTCCTCATTATCGTAATCCTTATCACTTGTAATCACCGCTCCACTCATAGCCATTTTATAAGGGAGTCGTCCTTTCGCTCGGTTACTAAAGTCAACCGCAAAATCGTCAGCTGTCTCATTAAACCGGAGAGAGATAAAGACATCAGTGTAAAGGACCATAAACCGATTAACGACAGTCGTCTCAGTAAAGACATCTCCCTCGTCAGTCTTAAGAGCTTTCTGTTTTGACTCCTCGACAGTATTGATATGACCTCCGACCACTCCGATCGTTTTGTTTGATCGCATTACTCGGATCATTGCCTCGATATCAGTGTCGGTAGTAATCACATCCTCATCAGTAAGGAGGAGTTTATAATTACTCTTACTCCGAGAGACTAACTCATTAAAGGCTCGTCCCAGTGACGCCTTATAAGCGATATGATGTACGACGATACGATTAACGCCATCAACCTCAGCCCGGAGAGATTTGTAATACGATCGGTCGATACTTTCAGCTGAGTCAGCGATTGTGATTTTAGCCGTCGGGTATAGATCAAGGACTGACCGAATGACTCGCTCGAGTCCAGGTCGATTATCATAAGTACTGATCAGAAAGTCGATCTCAGAGAGTCGTACTGGATTTGTATCTTTTTTCATAAAAATATAATACCACGATTACCCCATTCGGTTGATGACTTTCTTATAAACGTCTTTATCGGTTGCGAGTAACTCGACTAAGACATCGAGGATATCTTGTCGGTTGACGTTTCGCTTAGTCTCATCGGAGATCTCAATTTGAGACCGACTGAGATCAGACGCTCGGTCCGGATCGATTGAGTACGTTCGCCGCTTTCTTTTAATTTCTGTATCCATATCACTGAGTATAACTTATTAGTATCATATCATACTATCATACGTGTGTATAACTAGAGAGTAAGAAAGCTCCAGGGAGTAACTAAAGAAAAGAGACCAGCCGTAGCCGGTCCCTAGATATTAGATCACCTCCTCTCTACCGGGGATCACAATAGCGACACCCATAAACAAAGATCGAATGGTGAGGACATCCGGACATCATGTCTGGTCTCACCGGCGGCTCCGTCCTCTGACTCGGTACCGCATCAAGATCGAGCGTATATTGCTCAGCTTGTCGAAACCTCTCATCGAGAGGGAGTAGCCTCTGTACATTTTTATCAAACATCTCACTCCTCCTGGTTGCTGTCTATTCTCATCGTACCACACGCATAATCCCGACAGAGTGTGAGGATCCCCAGTCGCTGAAAATAGCCTTATTTATCAACAAACGAGATGTAACGCTAGTAACGGTCTGTAACAGTCACTATAGACGACTACTGTTACAAGATTCAGCCTTATAAATAAGGTTAGAATCACTTTTGTAACAGTTGTAACAGTCTATTTTAATAAAAGAATATAATATATATAATAAGTAGTACAGTGCTGGAGCGTAGTATAAAAAATAACTGTTACAACTTTGTCTGTTACAACACTCAATACACGGCTCTAAATAAGGCTATAATCTTGTAACGCATACAAAATACTAAAAACGGTTTTACTTTTTACGCTGTTACGGCCTTATAAATAAGGCTACTCTTCATGTTACAACCTCTAGATTTGACAAAATAAAAAGCCGTGTTCACTTAATACACGGCTTTAAATAAGGCTATAATCCTGTAACGTACCCCACAAAACGACACATATAAAGAAAATACCCTTATAAATAAGGGTATAATCATCATTAGAACTCTTTTTCTCCAATTTCCAGCGGCTTATCAGCCCATCGTCCCTTATATCGACGCTTAGTGTCGTCGGAAAATATCCATCTCCGAGCGACTTTTTCCTTAAGATCTCCGAGTCTGACCGTTTTTGACTCAAGTCCCATCTTGCGGAGCGTCCGAGCGATCTCCCACTCAGTATTTTTATCCATGATCGGCGTCGCTCGATGCTCATGGATTTCAGCGATAGCTCCGATAAATACCTCTTTCATAGTGATCCCATCTCGACGCTTAGTCATCGATAATCCCAGGTACCAGTCCTCAATATCCTCCATATGAGTCTCAGCGGCGGTCCGGCTTTCCTGGAGCTCATCGAGATCATCCTTTGGATACTCCCAGGTACTCTCTCCCAGAGTCTCGACTCGATGGACCGCCTCAGCATATAGCTGATCTCTATTCTCAATAATCCAGTCGACGTCAGCCTCTTTAGTGAGCTTGACCGGGAGCCATCGACGATTTCCGGTCTCGTCTTTTAGATAGTCGGTATCGTTTGTGGTCATGGCAAAAACACATCCTCGCTTTATAGTCTCGGTCGTCCTCCCGTACGGGAGTCGGTATTGATCCTCGACCTTAGTGATCAGAGCTTTCACTTGCCGGACGCCGGCTCGACTGAGGATATCTCCCTCACTAAACTCGACGATCGTATTTTTAGCGAGTACCTGGAAAAAATCCTTATCACTCGAGTAAGTGGTCTCGACGTGCCATGGATCCCCCAGAGCTCGGAGACTCGATGACTTTCTGGTCCCTTGACCTCCCTCGAGTACCAGCACCTCATCAAACTGACAGCCGGGATGGAGCACTCGCTTGACGAGACCTTTCATCCAGTTACTCCCGATCGCATCGTGCAGCTCATCGACTGGAGCACCATACGCACTATTAAGCCACGTCGATAATCGGTCCTCTCCATCCCACTCGAGATTTAATAAGTAATCTCTCGGAGGATTTATCCGCTCATTACGACTGACGGCGAGCATCGACTGAGTGACCATATCTCTCGAGACCTTAGCGAGAAAATGATAGTTGCTAGACATCCATCGCTGGAGATTAAAGATATCTCCGTCACTCATATCAGCCCACTTACCAGAGTGATCCATTACCTCAGTCACATAACTAAACTCATTAAATCTGAGCTTACCTTTATACTCATCGCTCTCGAGTAATCGACAGACGTTCTCCATTATTAAAAGCGGATACTCATTTTTACCGCCGGACATTACATAATCCGGAGCCGCTGGATCCTGGATCGGATCGAGTCCCATTGCTATCAGCTCGTCGTTAGACTGTTTAAGCTCCAGCTTGTTTACTTCATTTTCCATAAGTGTGTACAATATGTTTACAAGCCATCACTGAGTATGATATCATACTTAGTGATGGCAACACAATTAACAGGGGATAAACGGCAAATAGAGCATCACGAGGCGGAAAAGCGCCGCGAGATTATCTGGAGCCTTAAGGCGCAAGGCCATAGCAACGCGACTATCGGGCGTATATTTAACATAACCAGAGTCCGAGTCGGAGTGATAGTAAAGAGTATACCGAGTAATTATAAATCACCGTGGATAAAAAAGACACAGTAATCGTTGAGATCGACGGGAGCTGGTACGAGATACCAAACTATCGTCCGGAGACGCTGGGACTCACTAAAGCCCTGGAGCTTTTTGAGGACAGTATCCCGGATATAAAAGAGGCTTGTCAGTTAAACGTCCTCCATATCATGAGAGACAATCCTAAGATCGAGCCCTCTGGAGATGAGACGCTCGACTGGGTACGAGAGGGACTCAGAGAGGAGCGGATAAAATCAGCCGTCGAGCACTATCAAAAGACGCTCAAGCGGATAAAATCGAGAGAGGACGCTCGACGTAATCCGCACCGGACCAGGATCACTGACGATATGATCCAGGCCGCTCGAGAGTATCCGATTAGTGATATGTATGACGGACACTTACGAGGCGGTGAGGACCGGAGACAGTTTGGCCTCTGTCCGTTTCATGCTGAGTCGACTGGATCATTTTGTATCCATCCCGACAATCGCTGGAGTTGCTTTGGAGCTTGTAACGAACACGGCGACTCTATTGCGTACAAGATGAAGGTTGACGGTATCGACTTTATTAAAGCGGTTAAGGAATTAAACACATATGACTAAGAAACACGTACCCGACCGAGAATGGACACAAAAAGAATGTGAGGAAATGGACGAGCGAGAAGCCGAATCAGAGTGGCATGATGATTTACCCAACGATTAATTAACTCTACTAAATAAACATTTATGACAGAACAACAAACAGCAGAAGCATACGTATACAAGGAACGTACAGCACTAATGGAGTTGACCAAGGGGTGTGAAATTAAACTAAAACGTGACAAGTGGACAAAATGTTTTATTGCAGAAGAGGCAACACCAGGTGTACCAGCAGTAGTCCATTTACACGGAGCACCTTCTGTCTATTTAACAGAATTAGACGGTAAGAACTTAAAAATCATCGGCCACCGACCTCAACTACAGGACTGGCTGGCGGTGTTGGAAAAATTAGATACAAATTATCATTTGTCTTTTGAGGGTCAAATTATGGAATACAATCCCGAAGATGGAACGTTACATTTGACTGGTATTTGGTTTGACATGGACACAGGCCAACCAGCAACAGAAGCAGATTACAAAGCCTTTAACAAGATCGTAAGCGTATGACAAACCTAGAAACAATGCAGAGAGAGGGACGGGAGCATTTCATTAAAGAATATTGTGTAAAAAGACCAGCGCAAGAAATCCGTTGGATTCGTTCAGTATTTCTCGATGACGAAGACCAAATTGAGACAATCTTGTGTGAAATGGATAGACACACAGCCAACACATGGAAGGCATGTCTAGCCACAATCCTAGAGAGTGGACTGTTGGAGGAGTTAGACGCTGGGGAAGCACCTAGCGACAATGCTGTTGGAAGCGAGCAAAGAACTTTTGGTTCAAACAGAACAAAAAGAGCAATCAAAGCCCACCTCGACGAACTTATTAAATCAACTCAATAACACCTATGAAGAAACACGTACCCGACCTAGAGCTATGCCAAGAGCTAGACCGATTTTGTAAAGAGAAAGGGATTGTAGTGCCACCGACGAAGTTTTATTGGAGTTTAATAGACGAGAAAACAAACGATTGGGGAGTTGAAGAAGACAGAGGTATTGGTGACCAAATCCCAGCCCCACTAGTAAGCGAGCAGGGGGAGTTGCTGCCGAATGAACGTAAAGATAAACTTGCTTTCTTTTCTGGTCTGGCAATAAATGGTTGGTTTTGTGAGATAAAAAACTACCAAGTAATGCCCTACCAGCGATTTCATGTAATTCTACAGGAAGACACCGAAGCCAACGCCAGACAAAAGATGATTAACTACTTAATAGCAGAGGGGATAATTACTAAGCTATGACCCAGGATAAAGCTCTCGAGCTACTAAAAAATACAAACGATAACGTCTTTTTGACCGGAGCTCCCGGGACTGGTAAATCGTACCTTATAAATAAATACGTCGCCTGGAGCGAGGATAACGGGGAGCTCCCGGTAATGACCGCCTCGACTGGGATAGCGGCATTAAATGTAAACGGACGGACGCTCCATAGCTGGGGAGGACTCCGTAACGATCAGCCGCTCTCGGACCAGGACGTCGACGATATCCTCGAGGGATACTCATACACGAATTACGTCGAGACTGAGACACTGATCATCGACGAGATCTCGATGGTCTCATCATCACTGATCGAGAGCCTCAATAGGATCGCAAAAAGAGCTCGAGGACGTAATCAGTTTATGGGAGGGATCCGAGTCATTGTCGTCGGAGACTTTTACCAGCTCCCTCCAGTCAAGGGACAATTTGCTTTCGAGTCTGAGGACTGGGACGAGGCTGAGTTTACTGTCTGTTATTTAACTGAGCAAAAACGTCAGACAGAGCCGGTCTTTACAGAGATCCTCCAGAATATACGAGCGGGATTCCTTACGGAACCCCAAAAGGATATTATCCGGTCTCGGATTATTGAGGACGCTACCACTATCCCAGACCCTAAGATACGACTCGATACACATAATAAAAAGGTCGATCTCATCAATAATCGACAGCTGGAGCGGCTCAAAACGCCTCCTCAGACGTACGTTATGCAAAAAGAGGGTAAGTATCCAGACGCTATCGATAAACTCGTTAAAAACTGTCTCAGCCCGGAGAGACTGATACTTAAAGTCGGTACTCCGGTCCTCTTTACTCGTAATGATAGCGAGCTCCGATGGGTAAACGGTACGCAAGGGATCATCATCGAGCTCAAGAGTCACTCGGTAATAGTCGAGCTGACTAACGGTCTCAAGTATGAGGTTGATCCGATGACCTGGGAGGCGTCCAGTGGGTACGGTAAAAACCGTAAGATCTATGCTGAGATCAGTCAGCTCCCTCTCAAGCTCGCCTGGGCGATCACGATCCATAAGTCGCAAGGGATGACCCTGGACCGAGCGATCGTCGACGTCTCGCACGCTTTCGCTGAGGGACAGGCATACGTCGCCGTCTCTCGAGTGAGGACGCTGGACGGTCTACATTTCCAGGGATTCTTGACTCAAGGATTTTTCCGAGTGAGTAAAAAAGTGATCGCGTTTGATAAGACTATTAAGCCGAATAATGTATGAGTAAAGAAATAGAGTTGACTAAAGGATATATCGCCATCGTGGACGACGAGGATTTTCCTTTTTTGAGTCGCTTTAGCTGGCAAGCCGTACAGTCTAAGGGAGGAGATATTGCTGTTACGACTAACTTTAAACTCAACTCTGGACGTTGGGTTGCTATCCCTATGAATAGATTTTTACACACTCCTAAAATCCAGTATCACGTTGCTTACAAAAATAAAAATACTCTTGATAATCGTAAGGAAAATATATTGTTATTAACAACCGCTGAGTTTAAGGGCACCGCCTGGAAAATGTATAAAAGTAAAGCGAGCCAAATGAGTGCAAAACCTAAATTACGTAATCCTAGCTCTAAGTATAAAGGAGTCCATAAAATTAAAGATCCTCGGTATAAAATAAAAATCTGGAGAGCTACTATCCAAAAAAACGGACGTCCAGAGAGTAGAGCTTTTGAGCAAGAGTGGGAGGCGGCTGAGTGGTATAACAAAAAAGCGATTGAGTACTTTGGTCCTCACGCATATCAAAATAATATATGACCAAAATCGACCTCCATAAACGATACCGAGACTACCTCCATAAGTTTAAGCTGGGAGTCGATTTTACTAGCGACGAGACTACCTGGATCCCTAAAAAGAAACTAAAACAGCTCGCACTCTCGCAAGGCTATACCCTCAAGGAGATCGGGACGGCACTTAGAGCCCTGGAGGATGACGTCGATATCGCTTTAGTATGGCACTCAAAAGATCGGACCGAGTACGTCTGTCGAGTACGGATGACAGCTAAAGAGAGACGACAGCGTGAGGAGGACGTCGCCTGGTTCGATAGCCTCCCGGGATAGTATATAATTAACATTATGATAATCGGAGATCGAATACGTCGGACGCTCCCTCGAGGGACCACTGATATCAAAGTTATAGAGACTCAAGCTCAGCTGGATTACTATCGATCACTCGAGCCGGAGGTAAAGATCGAGATCCTCCCAGCAATACCAGACGACGGCGTTTGTGTCGCTTGCGAGGGATAAAGAAAAACCGCCAGTAATGGCGGTATTCTTTTTATCTTATTACCTTAATTAAAAGGCTTCGTCCGGATTAGCCGGCTCACTCGCATCGTCCTCATCTCCCTCAGACTCAAACGGTAGCTCAGCATCATCCTCGACCTCCTCTCCATCTGTAAAGGCGATCGATGCTTGCTCCTCGTCGTACTTAGCGATCGTCTCTGACAGCTCGTCAGACTGATCTAGTACGCTCGCAAGCTCCTCATCTGTACACGGACGTCCCATCTCAAACGTCATCGTATAAAAGTCCTTAGCTCCTTTCTCCAGGACTCCAGCGAGGATCGTTTTACGCATAAAGATACCTCCCTCCTTGTCTAGCTTTTGGAGATAATCGTAAAAGCTATCCAGTTTCGGATCTCGAGTCTTAGACCCTAGAGCCGCTCCCTTGACGATCAATAGAGCAAGCTCTCCGTCGGGGAGTAAAATATATACCTCTTGTACAGTCCGGAGATCCTCGAATTGCTCTCGCATCTCTCGAGCTGGTCCTTTAGCGATCATCTTATTATCACTCCAGATAACTACAGTATGAGTCGGATGACCATGCTGAGATGATGACATCACTTGGAAACCTTGCGAGTCTCGAGCGATCAGTCGTCGTCGGATCTTTACAAACGTGACCTCGATCGGAGATCCTAGATCCTCCGTTTCCGGACGAGCGTCAGAGTCCTTACCGACCATGATCATCTTACGATAATTGACCGGCGGTCGTTTCATTGTATCCGTACCCTCGACCTCTACAGCGTCAGCGTTTCCGTTTAATGCTACTCGGTTTAATACTGGGAGACGAGTCCCTCCAGCCTGGACTCCGGATTGCTCCTTGAGTCGAGCGAGTTGCTCCGGAGATAATCCGGGAGCTTTTTTAGTAGCTGGAGCCTTTTTGGTCGTTGCTTTTGTTGATTTTGTATTTGACATATGTCGATTATTTAATGATTTTTGTAACTGATTAAAGGCGTTACTCAAGTATGATATCGTACTATCATATATTTATCAAGAGTCAAGACTGTGGATATAGTCAGCCGCTTTCTCGTACGCCGCAATAAATCGAGCCTGGATCTTAAGTAGCTCCAGAGCCGTAATTTTGACCTCTAAGACACGTCGCTCTCCAGTTAGATATATTCCAGCATCCTCATCGTTAGCCGTCTCCAGTGATACCAGGAGAGCTCGAGTGGGAGCTTTACCAGTGACACACTTACGCAATAAAGCGTACGTCCGGAGCTGACCATGATCATCCGCTTGCTTACGACTCCAGAGCTTGAGCCCGGTCTTATACTCATAGATAGTATCGTCGTCCGCATCGTCCGGCTTACCGCATATCAAAAAGGATCGATTAGCTTTCCCTTTTTTGTATCGGAGGTTATGGATGATCTGGACCTCTGGATATTTACCATGAGGGATATCTTTTAGCTTGCGACGCTCGATCTGGTTATGCACAAAAGTCCCAAAACTCATCGAGACACTTTCGAGCTTACCCATTACTCCAGTCGTACGCTTATACCACGCCTCGACATTGCTCTCGATCGCTGTCACGTCGGACCAGCTGATCGCCGGCTTTCCGTATCGGGGATTTATAGGTAAGTTACTCATAAGACTATATCACTTTTAATCTCGTTACCCCAAGAATCCCATCCGTCAGCTTTTTCTCGAGCGAATAACTCGACTCGAGGCACGTCTCCCATTAACTCCACAATTTTATCTCGGACGATATCTGGTTTTTTACTATGACGCTCTATAGGAGCATCAATGATTTGATGGACCGCGTGAGACTGTACTTGAGTCATAGCTTTAGTATTTTTACTTATACCAATTAAACACATTTCAGCATTAGCTCGAGTGTATGCTCCCATACCCCAAAAGTAAGAATCGGTTTTTTTGTTTTTCTTTACCCATATAAACGCCGCCGTCTTATAAGTAAATCCCCAGGACTCCATCACCTTTATAGCTTGATCAATGTTAGGAAACGTCGCCCACATAAAACATATAGCATCGTCTGTTTTTATATCTTTAATAGGGAGGTTACATATGTCCTCGGTCGTCATTGTGTTGTAATGCTGTTTAGCCATCCCTCGACTTTTTGTCTTACTCCCGGACTGCTTATATTCCCATGCTGGATCAGCATAAATAATCTGATATTTTTTAGACATACTCTATTTTACTCCGAGCTCTTTAAGTCGTACGATTGCCTCGTCTCGAGCCTCTTTAGCTTTCTCGATTTCTCGACGTTCCTTGAGATGATGATTTAACGCCCACCGGACGACCGACTCATCGAACTTATCAGCGACCGGCTTTAGTCCAGACATGATCTCAGCATAGATCTTATCTCGGTCCTCTTTTGGTATTTGTTGGATGGTTGATTTTTGCATACAGTTTTAATTTCTAGCACGTTGCTCATAAGTACACTCGACTCCAGGGATATCGACACCCTCTCGATGATCAGCTTTGATCGCTGACTCATTTACAGTAAGATATTTCTCTGGGATCAGTTTAACATCGATGACCTTTACGACCAGTACCGACGTCATCCCACCTTTAGTATCCGGAGCTTTTTGCTCAATATCAGCGAGCTTACCGACAGCCGTGTCCTCTCTCATCGTTCCTTTTTCGACTCGCTTAGCGATACGCTCCTCCTCGATCCGAGCTTTTTTAGCCTCAGCATCGATCCACGTCTGACGTCGCTTTTTAAGATCGTTACTGACCTCAGTGACTTGAGTCTTAAACGGTCGAAACATATCCCGGATCTTTTTGAGTGAGTCGTTGATCGGCTTAGTGAT
>Ga0136601_1000501_pt1 | contig 16617 bp, 34 predicted proteins | sample AntRauMFilla2699_FD_181020 | JGI IMG/M metagenome (GOLD analysis project Ga0136601, IMG submission 181020) | Saline lake microbial communities from Rauer Islands, Antarctica - Metagenome Filla 2 #699 | ecosystem: Environmental > Aquatic > Non-marine Saline and Alkaline > Saline | place... | reverse complement strand
TGGTACTATTGGAGGTCCGCTGCTTTTGGGAAGCAGAATTTGCAGGTTCGATTCCTGTCGCCGAGATTTGGAGACGACACATGAGTAATGATATACATTCTAGCCGCGTCGGTCCGCAAAATTTATACTGTTTGGGGTGTGATTCAGTATTGCCGCAGTACGATAGTGTAAATCACGAAGCCAACAATTTTAGATGCGGATGCGCAAGCTGCCGCGATATGGATTATGTTGCAGACTTAAAAGATGAAAACAAACGGCTGAAAGATCAGATCGAACGATTTGGAAATACTTCCGATCCGACTGCGTTTGACTTTAATGTTTTGAAACGCTTGGATGAACTTGAACGAATAGTGCGTGGTGAAAACGCTGATTGTGGTGATACAGTAGTAGAAGAAAATATAAACTTTCTCCGCGATCGATCCAACGTCGGGCAAAAAAAGTACGGCGTGACTCTTGACAGAGACGATCTATCCCCGGTAGAATGGGTACAACATCTACGCGAAGAATTGGCAGATGCCCTTAATTATGCGACTGTCGTGCAACGAAAGATGGTAGATGATGAGTAAAGCAGAAGACACAAAATTAGCAGACATTCTTATCTCTCCTTGTGTCCCCGTTGAGTATTCGCTTGGACCACGAATTACTGTAAACGGTTATTTGGTCACGCGATCTGCCGCAGAAATCATGACAGACCTACGAAAAGATGCGATGAGCATTCAGAAGCGTGGGGAAAATGCATGGGCAATCTGCGATGACATGAGAAATGTCCTAAATAAAGACAGCGGGAAGTTTGAATACGAAGTTCAACCGTCCGTGTCCCGAAACGAAAAATTTATTGAAAAAACTAGGTTCAAAACCCTTGTGGAAGCCAAAGATTTCTGGTATAATACATATGTAAAGAACATGCTGGCAACATGCCGAGACGAAGATTCTGGCATTCATGGAGTATGGGTTGATATTGATGGTCAACTAGGAATTCATAGATGGGGCGAAGATGCTCCGGTAACCTATGAATCGGTTTTAAGATCATGATAAATATGTTTTCGTAGTTCAGCGGTAGAACGCTTTCTTGGTAAGGAAGAGGTCGTGGGTTCGATCCCCACCGGAAACTTTTTTGGAAACATTCTCACATCAAACGTGCGAGATAGTAAAGACAGATAAAAATTTTTAGATATGCCGCTATGCACCGAATGGTTAAGGTACTGGTTTTGTAAATCAGCGAGGAAACTCATTGTCGGTTCGAATCCGACTGGCGGCTTTGTGAACATATAGTAATCACTAAATACATGGTATACAGCAGATCGTAACCATTAACTAGGATTATTATATGGAAGCGTGGCTGAGTCTGGTTTAAGGCGTCGTATTTGAAATACGAAGGGGTTTAATAGCCCCCGTCAGTTCGAATCTGACCGCTTCCTTTTAACTGATCTACCATGTGTAGAAACAGTACCGGCATCGTTTCATAAAACGGTGCTTGATGGGGATTGAAGTGTAAGTGGTATGCATACAAGGTTGTGAACCTTGGGGAACGGGTTCGAATCCCGTCAATCCTCCTTTGCTGATATGTTACGCACGGTTCGACCGGTACGGCAAGTCGTGGAGCAGACCGAATCCTATCAGCAACTTATGGTTTCCTGTCTACCATATAAATAAAAAGACAACGAGTCGATATAGTTCAATGGTAGAACAACGCTTTCATACGGCGTGAATCATGGTTCGAATCCATGTATCGACATTTATTCATGAAAACACCGGACAAAAACGACAAAAACAAATCAGAATTCTTAACAAAAGAATTTTTTGATCTGACAAACGACACCATGAAACGTATTGAACAAATTCGGTCCAGCACACCAGTACCGCTTAGTCAGAGAATAGCACGATTCTTGGCGGGATGATTTATGAAAACTTCCATCACCGAAGAGCAGCGACTACGAAACTGGCTACAAACAATTTATGCAGTTTCTTTAGGACAAGACGGTTGCAATGATGTGAAGAATCTGGTACAATTAGTAGATGAGATAAACACGATGTCTCGCGATGGGCTAACCGGAGGAATTAGCCCATTAGATGAGATTTGAAAGACGAATCCGTAGCTCAACTGGACAGAGTAGTGGTCTTCGAAACCACCGGTTGCAAGTTCGAATCTTGCCGGATTTATTTGATGCAGGGTAGAGCAGTTAGGTAGCTCGCCAGCCTCATAAGCTGGAGGTCGCAGGTTCAAATCCTGCCCCTGCTATTGATTACGGAAAGAGTGCTGGTTCTCAACCACCCTCATAAGGTAGGTCTGCATGGGTTCGATTCCCATTTCCGTTATTCTTACGTTCGTCCGAGTGGAACTCGGCTTGGGATTCCAGATCTCAAAGACTCGGTTCGATTCCGAGCGTTCGTGTTTTTCAGAAAACTTCGACAAAACTATTGCACCGACCGCGTTTATATGATATACTTGTAATAGTTAGATTCGGGAGTGTTGAGCAATTGGCTGGCTCAAGAGATTGTAAATCTCTCGCTTAACCGCCTTGCAGGTTCGAATCCTGTCTCTCCCACTTTGTTTTAATTATGGTTTCCAAACATCTTTGAAAGGATATATTATGGAAGATCGCTATTTTGTTGTTTCGCAGAATGACTACATTATCAAAGGCACATCTACTAAGGGCTACAAGACCCGGCGTGGTGCAGTCAACGCGCGTCAGCGTATCGACGAAAATGATAATCGCAGCGGCAACGGGTTTGTTCCGATGTTAGTGATTCTCGGCGAAGCAGTGTAAAGTTTTCTTGACTCGATTTGTAAGTACAAAACGTATCAAGATGGCTCTTGGTACGTTTTTTTATGCAGGCGTGGCGGAATTAGGCAGACGCGCCAGATTTAGGTTCTGGTGGGGTAAAACCCGTGCAGGTTCGATTCCTGTCACCTGTATTTTAGCTGATCTACCATGTGTAGAAACAGTGACAGAGTTCGTCGAGAAATTGGCGAATTCGGTTTTTATGGAAAAATTAAAGTATGAAAAGTCGTTTGGCGATGGGGCTGGGGTGTTACCATCACACGAAATACAGGTGGGTGTTATTGATGATGACTTGGTTGTGCAGGAAACCGGCTGCAGTGGAGATAAAATCTTTATCAAAATAGATGAGCTTCTTCCACTTGCAATGCACTTGATACAAATATACATCAAAGAAAATCCGGACACCTGTTCAGAAACAATGAAAACATTCAACACCACTGGTGACCTTAATTGTAGAGACGTGTATCTTGATGATGTCGGTGATTTAATAATAACATCATCAGGCGTGGCGCGGGGCGAATTTATTATAAAGAACGAAATTATGGAATTTGTCGCATTCATAATGAAACAACACTTGGCTAAAAATGAAATACAGTAACCGATACCTTTCAGGATTTGAGTAATTAACTTTACTACTCTTCCTGAAAGGAAACACAAAACATGTCCTACTCATACTACCGCTCACCGCGAGTTGTGCAAGAGAAACGACAAAACATAGAGCGAAAGTATAATCGCCCTAGAAGAAATCCGTGCAATCTCCCCGATCCATGGGATGATATTTACGCCCAACATTCACGATGTTGGAAACGCCATCGTAAGACACAGTACAAAACTGTTAACAAGTTCGATTCTCCCCCTAAAAAGGATTCAAGCCGTTATGCAGAACACACGAAACGCAAGACCGACCCGCACATTGCATGTAACTGGTATCATACAATGTGCAAACAATGTAGAGAATTTCATGCAGAAGAGATCGCGAAACACAGACAAGAACGCGCGGCTAAAGAATCGCAAGCAAAGGCAGATCGCGAAGAGCGAATAAAAGCTGCCCGCTTGATCTGGAATGAGAAACATAATATACTGGTGACAGCACCGAGAAGGCACAACGGAAAATAAATACATTATGAAAATCAAAGTAGAAACAAGTAAGACCACGCCGAGCGAAAAGAGAATCAACTACAAGATTCGCGTCAAGAAGTATAGACAGTTTCTAAATGCCGATAAGGGATCGGTCGGGCTGGTTTGTACAAGGGGCGATGATCTTACTATTGGTGATTGTTACAAAACTGCATCAATTGAATTCTATGTGGATGATGGATGCAGTTTACCATTGAAAACACACAAAGATGTGGACAAAGCACGAAGGGCGCTTAACAAGTCTGTCTTGGAACGACTAGCCAAGCTACAGAAAATTAAACTCGCAGTAGAGAAAATCGAAGAACACATTCTAGAGACACAAAAGGGTGTTCATACATGTCTGGACAAGGCAACTCACCTACTAGAAAACGATCCAAAGGTAAAGTCCGTGTTTATTTGTGAAGATTTTAGAGATTGATATGCGCCGGTGTGGTGGAATTTGGTATACGCGGTAGATTTAAGTCCTACTGTCTTCACGGACATGCGAGTTCGACTCTCGCCACTGCTACTTTTAACGAATCCCCTTGGTGAAATTGGAAATCATAAGAGTCTACGAAACTCTTGTTGCTGGTTCGAATCCAGCAGGGGATATTTCAGAACATATAAATAGATGTACATGAAGAAATTCAAAACATATATCGCAGAGGGCGGGAATGCCGTGACTGGTATTTCTCCGATCAATCAAGAAAACTCTATTGCTACGGTCAAAGACATCTATAAAAAGCTCTTACCAAAATTAGGGCTGAAAGAAAAAGATGTTGCAATGTTGGGCAGTACCGGCAAGAAAGCACCAAAAGCTACGTCGGGTGATATTGATCTTGCATTGTCTGGACCCGAACTGTTAAAATCAAACAAGATAAATACGTTTGATGATATCATGAAACTGATTGCAAACGCAGTCAAAAGTCTTGGGCTACAATACTCTGCTTCGCCCGGTCTTGGAATTATATCAGCGGCATATCCGATTGTTAATAATGATGGGCTGCAAGAAGGCGAAAAGGTTCAGCTTGATTTGATGATTGTTGATTCTGTAGAACTAGCAGCATGGACATACTTTTCTCCATCGTATCTACAGTCAGAGTTAAAGGGATTGTACAGAAACGCGCTGCTCATGGCAATCGCAAAGTACATGGGACACAAGACGCTGAAAACGCTTCCTGATGATTCCAACCAACCGATAGAATGGGAACGATATTTTTACAAATTGAATACTGGTTTGGAGTTCGGCAAACAAACAAACTTGTCGCCAAAGACCGGTAACCTCACAAAATCACGACGGTCGTTTGATCAAAAGTCAGTCACAAATAAGCCCGATGAAATCGTAAAACGTCTATTCGGACCCAAATACAACGCAAAAGACATTCTGACATTTGAAGACGCATACAAGGCAATCATGTCTTCCGGGTTTCCACATAAGAGCATTCGTAAAAAGGTGTTCCAAGAGGCAGCTAAGGTGATCCAGAATAAAGGCTACCCAATTCCGAAAGAAATTGACAAACAGACTTGACAGCGTGTCTAAATAAGTGTATAATGGTAAGCATACGAGAGATTGGCAGAGTGGTTTATGCGCCAGCCTTCCAAGCTGGATACATGGGTTCGATTCCCATATCTCTCTTTTAATTCTTTTATCAAACGTGCATATGGTAGAGGATTATATTTTGCGAGTATAGCTCAACTGGTAGAGCGTTTCGTTGCCAACGAAAAGGTTGTCGGATCGTACCCGACTACTCGCTTTATATTTTTGGGGAATGGGGTTGCTGGGAGTGACCGTCTAGCTTGCACCTAGAATTTCAGATCGGTTCGAATCCGATATTCTCCACTTAAATTTTGAATTCGAGTCTGAACTATAATTCCAACTTTTAACAATTTTTCATGAGGTATACACAATGGCAGAACAGCAAGAAAACCAACCGGTAGAAAACGCATACTCAACAAAACTCCGATCACTTCGTCTACGTGTCGAAGCAAATCTGATTGATGCATATGCAGCATTTACAAAAGACCCCACCGAGTTTTCGCTAGAAGACTTGGTACGGGCAAAGACAGCACGCGATCTTTATGATCAACTCGTGACAGCACCACAAACCGGCGAACAGACCCCGGCACAGGGCGAGACTTCACCAACAGAAGAAAAGCCGCAAGAAAAAACTCCGGTGAAGAAGAAGAAGCCCGTGAAGAAGAAAACCCCTAAGACGAACGTAGTATAAATGAAATTGATGACCACGGAGTTTTCGCTAGAAGACTTGGTACGGGCAAAGACAGCACGCGATCTTTATGATCAACTCGTGACAGCACCACAAACCGGCGAACAGACCCCGGCACAACCCCAACAGGATCAAGACGATGCCGAATGAAGAAACTAAAGTAACAGTGGACGCGGAGAGTGTTCGACATCTACATGAAACTGATCCGCGACCCATGACGCCCGCCGGTCTTGTGCATGTATCTGGCACGGTCACAATGAATCAGTGGGTGGCGATCCGGCGCGTCCAGCAGGTCACCCTCACCCGTGAACTGGAGCAAGACGATGAATAGTGACGCAGAATATCCGGTGGAATACTCAAACGGAGTTTTCGATATGAGCTTACACTACGGCGACTGCCTCGACATCATGCCAACGCTAGAAGCTGGCTCCATCGACCTCGTTCTCACAGACCCGCCCTACGGAACAACCGCCTGCAAGTGGGATGTGGTGATCCCCCTTGAGCCGATGTGGGAACAGCTAAAGCGGATCACAAAGCCTAACGGGGCGATTGTTTTGACCGCATCGCAGCCGTTTACAACGACTCTGATTGCCAGCAATATGAAGATGTTTAAGTATTGTTGGGTGTGGGACAAGGTTAATCGTATGTCGGGTCACATGAACGCAAAAAAACAACCCCTCAGAATCACAGAAGACGTAGCGGTGTTCTACTCGGCGACCCCCAACTATTACCCACAAATGACGACGGGGAAGCCCTACACAGCCACCTCGTCGGGACACAAGACGAGCGTGTATGGGAAGCAAACAAACAACATACAAACTGTATGCGGCGGGCTTCGTTACCCCCGCAACTTATTGGGGGTTAAGGCTGACGAGCGGGGGACCGTTGGTCGAATCCACCCCACACAAAAGCCCGTCGCACTCATGGAGTACCTAATCAAGACCTACACCAACGAATCCGAAACAGTCCTAGACTTCACAATGGGATCAGGCACAACCGGCGTCGCGTGCAAGAACCTAAACCGAAAGTTCGTGGGAATTGAAAAGGACGCTGACTATCTCAAGATCGCGAGCGAACGAATACAGGAGCAAGACGATGAATAGTGACGCAGAATATCCGTTGAAATACTCGAAAGAAAAGTACGTCATGCTGCGTCGATCTGTTTTTGATGCGATGCAAACCCGCATCGCCGAGCTTGAGGATGAGCGAGTTGTGGTCCCAAAAGGCTGGGATGAAGTGAACTACACAGAAGAAAAGCCGCAAGAAAAAACTCCGGTGAAGAAGAAGAAGTCCGTGAAGAAGAAAACCCCTAAGACGAACGTAGTATAAATGAAATTGATGACCACACGCATACTTGATAAAATCATTGATGGAGATATTCAGATCGCTGATCTGAAACTATCTACAGATGAGACTATACAATTAGGAAAAGAACTAGAAGACAGAAAATCTACTAGAGAAGATATTAATGTGTCTCAAGATAATCGTGTCTTTCTTCAAGAAAATACGAGCAATAAATTTTGCGAACACACGATCGGGTATAGAACAGCATAACAACAGGGCACAAATAGCTCCTTTATTCATCAAACCCGGTAAGTCGAAAAGATTACCGGGTTTGTTTTTTTTACACCCAAAAAACAGGGTTGACAAAGAATTTATTTGTGGTATAATATAAGCATGGACGGTAAGCCCTTAAATAGAAAATCGTATGGTAGCATTCCGCACTTGCCTAAATCTAGGCTTGGTCCAGCGGACCGTTCGATCGATGTGGGTCAGTCAAATATTTTGACGAAAGCTGTTCGCGACAAACACGATAGCATAATCGTACAGACGAAAGTTGACGGTTCAAATGTTGCAATCGCGAAAGTAGATGGTCAGATCGTCGCGTTGGGTCGAGCAGGTTATATGGCATGGTCGAGTCCACACGAGCAGCATAAAGTTTTTGCCCGGTGGGTACAAGCACGCGAAGCCGATTTTCATAAATGCCTAAATGACGGTGAATGGATCAGCGGCGAGTGGCTAGCACAGGCACACGGCACGAAATACGATTTGTATGATCTCGAACCTTTTGTTGCTTTTGACTTGTGGGTTGATGGTGATCGCGTTTGTTTTCAAGAAATGTTTGATCGCGTTTGCCTATATGTTTTAGTGGTTCCTACGTTGGTTGCCGGTAACAGATCGGTGTCCATTAAAGAGGCACTAGAGTTTGCTAAAGAGAATTCATATGGTGCAATCGATCCGGTCGAAGGCGCAGTATGGCGATGTGAGCGAAAAGGTAAAGTAGAGTTTCTTGCGAAGTTTGTAGAACACTTTAAGCAAGACGGTAAATATTTTCCCCAAAACAACGGCGGGGAAATCATCTGGAACTGGAAAGTTTGAACATGAACTACACGAAGATTGATAACAAGTTTAACGTTTTTGGCGACCCTGATATGGGTGCTGTTGCACAAATGAAGACCTGTATGGAGCCAGATTGTGCAATCTATGGTGCATTGATGGGGGACCACCACTTAGGATATGCAATGCCTATCGGTGGAGTGGTTGCTTATGAGGAGCATATTTCTCCAAGCGGAATCGGTTTTGACATTAGCTGTGGAAACAAGGCAGTTCGATTAGATGCAGATGCCGATGAAGTAATTCGTGATATCGAACGAATCATGGATTCTGTATTCAAGGAAATCTCGTTTGGTGTCGGACAGACGAACGATACTAACGTTGATCACGAATTGTTCGATTCTGATACGTGGGGTTTAGTGGATTCTTTAGGAATTTCTACTAAGCGTGGACCGGTTGATATGAAGGCAATGGCACGTACTCAATTGGGTACGATCGGATCGGGAAACCACTATGTTGATATCTTCATCGATGAAGATCGAGCAGTATGGGTTGGTGTACACTTTGGATCGCGGGGTCTAGGTCACAAGCTGGCTACTCACTTTGTCAAGGCTGGTGGTGGTAAGGATGGAATCAACGTAGAACCAGTGCTGCTGCACGAAGATTCAGATTTGGGTTCACAGTACATTGAATGTATGGAACTTGCAGGACGATATGCATATGCAGGTCGTGATTGGGTTTGTGAAAAGGTTGCGTCGATCATCGGTGCAAACATCGTAGAAGAAATTCACAACCACCACAACTTTGCATGGAAGGAAACGCACAACGGTCGTGATTTGTGGGTTGTTCGCAAGGGAGCGACCCCGGCACAAAGCGGGCAAAAAGGATTTGTCGGCGGGTCGATGGGCGATGATTCGGTTATCCTAGAAGGAACTGATGAAAACTCTACTGATCTTACGATTGGTTCGACTGTTCACGGCGCAGGTCGTGTGATGTCACGAACGCAAGCGGCTGGAAAGAAGCGATGGAAGAAGGGTAAGATGATTGTCAAGTCGGAAGGCGAAGTTTCTAAGGAAATGATGACTTCATGGATTGGTAAGAAGGGTGTTACTCTTCGTGGTGGTGGATGTGATGAATCACCGCACTGCTATCGTCGCTTGGATGAAGTGTTGGAAACGCAAGGCGAAACCGTTCGCGTGTTGAAGACTCTTACTCCGATCGGTGTCGCGATGGCTGGTGCAGATACGTTTGATCCTTACAAGGATTGATGAATATGGTCGAACCACGATTTAATAAAATCACGAAAGAGATTCATATGTTATGCCCGCGATGTCGGGAATGGGTAGAAGTGATCGATCCGGTTATGGCGAACTACTATTCGTGTATTCCGTGTCGCGGAAAGTCGCTTGCTGGTATGTCACGAAAAGACACTGCAGACATGCAGCGGGAACGTAACAAAGCCCGAACAAACCCTAGTAGTGGAATGTTTTGTTGAAAATAACCCTTAATGGTTATAGACAGAAAATATATTTCTGGTACAATATACAGGTAAGGGAGTGAGGGGCGGAAACGACGCCCCACTTCTACAGCCGCATACGCGAAAGAAAGCGAGACAGACAATGCTAAGAAAACTAAGTAAATCTAACGTAACAACGTGGTACTACAAAGACGGAGATATGGTGCCGGGACATCCGCCCGACGCATATGGCATCCACGCCGGTGTGAGCGGCAATCTCACCGGCGTGAGCGGCAATCTCACCGGAGTGCGCGGCGAACTTTCCGGCGTGGGCGGCAATCTCACCAGAGTGCGCGGCGAACTTTCCGGAGTGCGCGGCAATCTCTCCGGCGTGTTCGGCAATCTCACCGGAGTGCGCGGCAATCTCACCGGCGTGAGCGGCGATCTCGACGATTGCAAGATCACACAAGAAGACCGAAAAGCCGGGATTCACATCAGCGAGTTAATTGCCGCCGACGCGAAAGAAAGTGAGACGAAGTAAAAGAAAATTCCGCAAATAACCTTTAATGGTTATAGACAGAAAATTTATTTCTGGTACAATATACGGGTAAGGGAGTGTGAGACTCCCACTCGCTAGAAAAAGGAAACCAAAATGAACGAAACATTCAGAGACAAATTTATGAAAAATTTAACACGCGACGAAGAGCTTGCTTTTGAGATTTATGAATGGAAGGGTTTTGATGCAGCCATTGAAGAATTGGTCTTCAAACATGGATTTGCCGAACGCGAAGCCGATGATCTAATCATGAGTGCTACGCAGAAAAAGACTGCCCGGTTTGATAGTTTCAACGAATGGAAGTAAAAGAAAATTCCGCAAATAACCCTTAATGGTTATAGACAGAAAATATATTTCTGGTACAATATACAGGTAAGGGAGTGAGGGGCGGAAACGACGCTCACTCGATTTAGACGGTCTTTGAAAAGTGAATAGTATTGACCGTTGGTATGTTAATAACGCGAATCGGTGTGGTGAACACCTTGCGACAAAAAAACTCATCGTCGATCCCTTGTAGCATAAAGGTAATGCGTCAAACTGTTAATTTGAACAATGCTAGTTCAATTCTAGCCGAGGGAATTTTGGTCTATTAGTATAGTGGAAATTATGCTGGCTTGTCACGCCAGAGACAGGGGTTCAATTCCCCTATGGACCGCTTTTAATTATAATCATGGGTTAGGCTAAGTTACCATGTAAAATTCAACAATGCAGCCGATTTGTGCCGACTACTGAAACGCGCAAACTGTAGGTAGAATGGGTTTGAATCCCATACTCAATTTTTATGTCACCATCGTCTAGTCTGGTTAGGATATCGCATTTTCACTGCGATGACGCGGGTTCAAATCCCGCTGGTGATACTTTTACGATTTAACAATTTTACGATTTAACAAAAGGAAATCATTATTATGTCTGATAGTAACAAAACACAAGCAGGATGCTCTCTTCCATCGATTGGTGTCGTACTTACGATTGTTTTCGTTGTTCTAAAACTAACGGACAATATCGATTGGAGTTGGATATGGGTACTATCTCCGCTTTGGATTAGTATCGTATTGAGCATTTTGGTTTTTAGTCTGATGGTTGGAATTCTTGCCTTGTTTGCAATTATAAAGGCGAGCAGGGGTTGACAAGGATGGAAACCGCGAAGCAATCTTGACACTGGAAACAGATTGGCTAGAAGATGGTGCTGTCTTCACAGGAAGTGATGATAACCCGCACAATATTGATATTGAATCTGTATATTAATACAAAATACACTTCCATGGCAGATTGGCAATGCTCCTGTCTCTTAAACAGGTTTATGTGGGTTCGAATCCTACTGGAAGTACTTTAGAAAACAATTATGCTACCGTGGTCGAGCGGTTTAAGACTCTGAACTTTTAATTCAGCGGAGAAATCCAATCGTAGGTTCGAATCCTACCGGTAGCACTTTTATATTATGAAATCAACAAACAAAACAGTATTCAAACCCGTCGAGCGTCTTATGAAAGACTATGCGGTGAAATATCCAGACCATCGGCTCGATATCGTAGTCCGCAAAAATTATGATAATGATGTGTACTGTTTCTGGTGATACTAATTATCCATATAGGCGAAGACGAAGATGACCCCGAAGATGAAGATTAACAACAACAACAACAACGCTCGCGTGACCGAATGGCTAAGGTAGCGGATTGCAACCCCGTTTTGATTGTCGGTTCGATTCCGACCGTGAGCTTTATGGAAAATAAAAAAATACAAGAATGGAAAGACAAGATTGATGCAACGAACACAAAGAAGACATGGCTAGATTGTGGAGATTTGCTCCGTCCGGTCATCCATGTTTCATAATGGATACGCCAGTGACCGAATACTTTGCAAAAAGATTTGAAAAACTGGGCGGGTTTAATCCTAAGATATCAAAAAAGATCGGCTGGTAACAGTGGAAAACAAAGACGAATTTATTTTAGCGATTTTGATCTACATTATTGTGTTTTGCTGATAAATATGGGGTAGTGGCTGATATTGGTAAAAGCACATCGCTTATAACGGTGGTTACACTATGCGGGTTCGATTCCCGCCTGCCCTATTAAAAGGATAAATTATGACTCGCGAAGAAATTGATCAACACAAATCAGACATCGACAAATTGTCTCAATTTGAAATGGCAACTCTTTGGCGATTCTCTCCAAGCGGACATCCGTATTTTAACACCGAGTACAACGAGATTCACGAACATTTCGTATCGCGGTTTGATGGATTTACACCGAAGTTGTCTAGAGCGATTGGGTGGTAGAACTAAAATATACACACACGCGCCTATGGTGAAACGGATATCACAGGGGTCTTCTAAACCCTTATTCCAGATTCGAATTCTGGTAGGCGTATTGAGATAAGAAAAATCGGCTCTCTGGCGAAATAGGTAACGCATCTGATTGAAGATCAGAGGATTTCGGTTCAAGTCCGAAGGGAGCCATTGATATATTATGAAAACACTTCACGAAATTCGTGACGCGGTAGTAGAAAAGAATCCCAATTACCAATTTGTATTCAAGGTTGAATATGTGGCAGATGAGAGTTGTGAATTTTTCTCGTGTATGATTAAAGTACATAGTGGTACGTCTCGCACGAAAGACCCATACGTGTTTGAATCCAACGATGGCATTTCACACACGAAATCAAACTCTTCGTCCAAAGAAGTGACAGAGCTAGCCATGAAAGAATTTCAAGAAGAGTTTGGTATTGATTGCGGTATGTGATATAATATAGAGGTGTAGCATAACGGTTCAATGCAGCAGGTTTTGATCCTGCCGATTGTGGGTTCGAATCCCACCGCCTCTTTTAATGAACAAATTCTCCGAGTGTGTGCCGAACTGGATAGGCAGCAGCCTGATAAGCTGTGAGGCAACTCAATGCAGGTTCGAATCCTGTCACTCGGACTTCTGACCACCTAGAAAGACTGAAATCATTACTATGATGACAAAATTTACAACACAAGACTTACGCGAATTGCTTGTTGCTCATGCAGAAGAATATGAACTAGACGAAAAGTTATGTTTGAATTTCAATATTTCATATGAGGAAGACGCGGAGAATAATGATCAATGGGGTGTTGAAATTTGGGCATGGGAAGGAAGGTGTAGCGGTATGATGTACAACACAACTGTTTGCAAAGGTAACTCGTCTACAGAAGCGTGGGACAAGGCAGCAAACCAATTTGTTAATTCAGTTCCCCGCAAAAAGAGTCTGTAGAAACATGGGTGAAACGAAAAAGCTAGTCAAGAAAGAAATAACAGAAGCAATGTACGAGCATATCTTGCTTGGATTGAATGATGAGATTTCTACACTAACAAGCGATCAGAAAAAAGAGCTTCGTGAATATGTGAAGTCTCTTAGCGAAAAAGCAACCAACCACGGCTACTCTAATATATTCATTGGTCGTAAGATAACGGACTTAAAAAATGGAAATTAATGAACTGCGGCAAGAGATTTGGAATATAATGGGCAGACATATCGATCTGACTATTGATTTGAACTATAATCCGATTGGTAGAAAAAATCATAAAGTTTGGGATTGTACCATATCAATCGTGGATACACAAACCCGCGCTTTAAGAGCAAAATACAGATACACAAACCATTCCCTATCGAACATATGGGGAGAATTCATTAAAGATATAACAAAAAATTTACATGGCATATAAAACAAACTCGTGTAGCTCAAAGGCAGAGCAAGGCTGTTACATAGCTTAGGTTGGGATTTCAAAATTCTCCACGGGTATTTCAAAACAAAAAAGGAGAAATCACAATGTTTCAATTGATAACAAGACTAGCTCGACGTATCACAAAACCGACAACATGTGATTTCTGCGATCGCAAGGCAGCATTAGACAGAGAGAAAAAGATACAAAAGCTAGAAGCATCAAATAAATTGTTGCGATATGAAAATCGTTCTCACATGGAACGAATCCGGGTCTTGAAAAGCAAACTAAAATCTGGTAAACTATAAATATGGATATGACAGACAAGAATTGCACAAAATGTAACGGTACAGGATACGTCATGTTCAATAAATGTGATGTGTGCAATAAACCAAAGGAAAGTGAACCGGTGAGGCATCCGGACCCGCCTGCTAAGCGGTGTGTTCCAGAAATGGGATGAGTTTCGATTACTCCGCTTTCCGCTTTTATACACCAACACACAGGAAAACACAAATGAATTCTCAAGAAACCGTACCACTATCAGTCATCCATCGTATTCCTACAGGCAAGAAGTGTAAGGTTGAAAAGAGCGGATACGTGTGCCCGTATTGGGCAGACCAACCGGGAATCATTCGCGACGTTGCCGGATATTGTGTGTTTTTGGGTGTGGGCGATCGTACACCACACACGAACACATCACTTGGATTGTACGAAAAGGCATGTGAAATTGGAGTTAAGTAATATGGAATTATTCGTAATGTTTTATGGGTTTTTTATGATCGGATTTCTACTAGGCGTGGTATTCTGGTTAGCAGTGGCTACTGTATACCGGATGCTCAAGTCGTGGCATACAGCATACTTTTTAATTAAATAAATACTGAACAGACAAGTCTTGGGCTTGTCTGTTTTTCTAAATACGTGTATGGGTAATAAGTATAAGATACACCACGGCGAGTTTGAGATAACATATGAGCCGTTGTATGGCTTATCTGTTTATCCCGAGAAATTGTGCAGCGACACGACCGAAGAATATTGGATTTGGATCAACCGAACACAATGCGAGTCTGATGAAGAAGAGCTAGATACTCTAATTCATGAATTGTTGCACGCCGAAGACCCGAACATGACAGAAGAAAAGGTAACCCGGACTGCCACGAATATAGCCAAAGTGCTGACCGGCGAAGGCTGGGGCAAACTTCCTAAGAAGCGTCGAAGACGATCAGAAAAGAAAACATGAAATCATTCAAGCAGCACATAACCGAAGAATGGGTAGATAATACAAACTGGCTGGATGACATCTGGAAAAATCCTACACCCAAAGAACTGTCCGAATATATGAATGGTACAACATATGGGTTTGCCGGTATTATCGCCAAGGGTGATGTGTATCTGTTTTATGGTATGCATGATGATATGGAGCAGTATCTAGAATCCAAGCTAAATATCAGGGCTACGGATACTACTCGATTCCGTGCTATCGTCGATGGTGGAAAAATTAGCAGACTCGGACCGTCCGGTGGGTCTAGAATAACTGTCGGGAGTTCTACACCAGCAACGAGGCGACTATTCTTTGAAGATATGGTAGCCGTGTACAAACACAAATCGCTAAAAAATAAAATGGACACGTTTGAGAAAGCATTTGCGGAAATAAAGAGAGCGTTCTCTTATGCAGATGATATGGAAGATTTTGATCAACTAGTAGCAAAGCATCGTCTAAAATGAAAACATTCAAACAACATATCAAAGAAGAGTGGTTATATTCCGACAACGAAACGGGTGAAGTTTTCAAAAACCCTACGTCGCGTGAATGGAAAGAATATATTTCAGGCGTGACTCAATATGGTGTTGCGGGGTTCTATAAAAAGGGTAATGTGTATGTGTTTGAGGGCGAAAGCAAGTCTGGATATTCTCGCACATACCATGATACCGTGATGCGTCGGTTAAAAATTAAAAACACAAAAGATGTGGTTCTGTTTCGTGCTACCGTAAAAGGACCGAGAATCATCAGCCTACATATTGGCGGGAATGATATTAACACGCTATTGAATGGAACAAAAGATGATGCACATCAGGCACGCATGTATGTCGAGATGTATAATCATAAGTCACTAAAACCACACATTAAGTCGCCGTTACCTACAGCACTGGGAGAGATCATTAGCTTCATGGGCAAACAACAGTTCACAGAAGCAACGGGAATCTCTGTATGAAAACATTCAAACAACATATTAGTGAAGAGTGGTTCGACTACACAGCACGAAACGGCGAAATCTTCAAGAACCCCACACCCAAAGATATGCGGGAATACATAAATCAGCTAGACTCTAAATCTGATTTTGCAGGATTGCTTGTCAACAATGATGTGTATCTGTTTACGGGTGGTCTACACGATGAGCTAATGCAACACCTACAATCTCTTAGTGTCGGTGGTAAGGTGGTCAAGTTCCGTGCAGTTCTTTCTAGCAGC
>Ga0136601_1000500_pt1 | contig 16636 bp, 22 predicted proteins | sample AntRauMFilla2699_FD_181020 | JGI IMG/M metagenome (GOLD analysis project Ga0136601, IMG submission 181020) | Saline lake microbial communities from Rauer Islands, Antarctica - Metagenome Filla 2 #699 | ecosystem: Environmental > Aquatic > Non-marine Saline and Alkaline > Saline | place... | reverse complement strand
GTCGGATCTGGTGCAAGGGGTGATATTAGTAATATTCAACTTGCAAGCGCGATGATCGGTATCATGGTTGATGCAACGAGCCGTGAAATTGAGCTTCCGATTCGTTCGAGCTATAAAAAGGGTCTTTCGAGTCTTGAGCAGTTCGTGGCAACACGTGGTTCACGTAAGGGTCTGATTGACACCGCGCTAAAGACAGCCGACTCAGGGTATCTTACTCGCCGTCTGGTTGACGTATCTCAAGATGTCTTTACTGTTGAAGATACTCCTGGTGATGATGTAGGATTTACGATTTATCGTTCTGAAACCGAACTCACTATGATCGACTTTGGTAACCGCCTTTACGGACGATTTGTTGCTGAAGACGTTGCTGGATACATTAAAGAAGGTGAACTCGTCACTCGTGAAATCGCTAAGTCGATCGAAGCGGATAAAGATATCGAGCAAGTTAAGATTCGCTCTGTTCTTTCGACCAAGAACCTTCGTGGTGTTCCACAGAGTAGCTATGGTATCGATATGTCAACAAATCAACTCGTTGCGAAAGCGCAGCCGGTTGGTGTGATTGCCGCTCAGTCTGTTGGTGAACCAGGGACACAATTGACCCTGAACACTTTCCACAAGGGAGGAGTTCAAGAGGGTGACATTACCCAAGGTCTTCCTCGTGTAGAAGAGTTGTTTGAAGCTCGTTCTCCAAAGGGACAAGCCTTCATTACTGAAGTAACCGGTATGGTTGAGCAGTGGGAAGATGGAAAGAAGTACATTATTCAGGTAACACCTGCAGCTGGACACGTAGAAAAAATCTCCCTTGAAGGACGAACCGTGAGCGTGAAGTCTGGTGCAGACGTAAAAACTGGTGATGTTCTTGCCAGCGGCGAAAGTGAATCAAAACCACTGGTTGCACCATTTGACGGTGTGGTTGAAGTGACCGATGAGCACCTCGTGCTTGCAGCGAGCGCAAGTTCACCTGTTCGCTATGAAGTTCCTGGTAACTTCCAATTATCTGTTAAATCAGGTGATATGGTTGAAGCCGGTGATCGACTGACTGGTGGTTCAATGAACCTGCACGACCGTATGCGTCTAAAGGGTGTTGAAGCCACGCAGCGATACATTATCAACGAAGTGCTTCGTATCTACGCAGCGCAGGGTCAAGATGTTGCTGATAAGCACCTTGAGATCATCGTTCGACAAATGTTCAGCCGTGTTCAGGTTGAAGATCCAGGTGATAGCAGCTTCGTGACTGGCGACATCGTTTCAAAGGCCGCAGTCGTTGAAGCAAACGACGAGCTTGAAGTACTCAGTAAAGAACCAGTTGTGTACACTCAGTTACTACTCGGTATTACGAAGGTATCGATCTGGTCAGATAGCTTCCTCTCGGCTGCATCGTTCCAGGACACAACTCGTGTACTGATCAACGCCGCAGTGAGTGGACGAATTGACCGTCTCCATGGCTTGAAGGAAAACGTGATTATCGGACGCAAGATCCCTGTTGGAACCGGTGTCGAAAGTGCGATTGCACTCGACACTCTCGAAGGTGATATTGCGGACGATATCGCGGAAGACCTCGAACTGACGACGTAGTCGTCGAGTAGTGAAAAAAGTAAATACACCCTTTTATGGAGGGTGTATTGCTTTTTATACATTTATAGTATTGCTCGAACATCTGTTCAAATCGACTACGAAAGGATACTCACCATGTTTCCAGTCATCACCGGTATCGCGGAGACCGCGCGCCATCACACTCCGGAGGTCGAGTAGGAGGAAGAAGACGAGTTCTTGGACGATCCTCGGACAAGGACATATCCCATTTCTGTAGTGCTTACCCCAGAAATGGGAATCGGGGACCTGATTGAAAAGCTCAAAAAGGATCCTCAGGTGTCTTCCATCACGAACACTCACAACCGGCTTACCGTGAATGTGCACCTCCCTAGAGACATTCGTCATATGCACATCATCGAAATCGATGGGGAGTATCAAGTCGGTACGTAGCCCGCTGGAGGAGTTCGCTGAGAAATCAGCTGAGCTCCCAGCGGGCTCCTTCAATTCTTGCGTATTTACGTGTAATCTGGTACTATTGTCAGTGAGTTTCCGTTCATTCTTATCTGAAACGTGTACAAGACAGATAAGTGTATGAACTCCGCTTTCGAAGGATGCTGACCCGACAAAGCAAACGCAGCTATTCTTGCTGCTATTTATTAGTTAAAAAGGAAGTTTATTTAAACATGCCAACGATCAATCAATTGGTGCGCAAGCCACGAAAGACCTCAAACGCAAAGAGTAAATCTCCTGCGCTTGGTCGCATTCACAATGCGCTCAAAACTCGTTACTATGATCAAAACGCACCGCTTAAGCGTGGTGTTTGTATTAAGGTGACGACCAAAACACCGAAAAAGCCTAACTCGGCGCTTCGTAAAGTTGCTCGTGTGCGTCTTACAAACGGTCAAGAAGTATGGGCATACATTGGTGGCGAAGGTCACAACCTTCAAGAACACGCTGTTGTGCTTGTTCGTGGCGGCCGTGTCCCAGACCTTCCAGGTGTTCGTTACCACATCGTTCGTGGTGCACTCGACCTCCAGGGCGTTGCAAACCGCCAACAGGGTCGTAGCAAGTACGGTAGCAAGAAGGAGACAAAATAATGCCTCGCAAAGTTACCGTCAGCCTCCAACGACGTCTTAACCCAGACCGTAAGTACCAAAGCATCCTCGTACAGCGTCTTATTAACAAGTCTATGCTTGATGGCAAAAAGCTTGTTGCTGAACGTGCCGTCTACGATGCACTTGAGATGGCTGCGAAAAAGCTTGAAAGTGAAAATCCACTTGAAGTATTTGAACGCGCCCTCAAGAATGTTTCTCCAAACTTCGAAGTAAAATCTCGTCGTGTTGGTGGAGCAAACTACCAAATTCCATTCCCAGTTGCTGGACACCGTCAACTACACTACGCCTTTAGCTGGCTCGTGCAGTGTGCTCGTGGCCGTAGCGGAATGCCGTATGCTCAACGTCTCGCTCAAGAGATTGTTGATGCTTACAACGAAACCGGTGCTGCATACAAGAAGAAGGAAGACACCCACAAAATGGCAGAAGCCAACCGAGCATTTGCTCACTTCGCTCGAGGATAATATCCAGAACGAAACAACTTATCTCCGATCGTTATGGTCGGAGATTTTTGTATAAAAAGTATTTACAATCAAATACCGCTCATGTATAACAAGTACAAATGGGACAAAACATAAACACAACGGAACGAGCGGACTAGCATGGCGGGCGAGGGTTTTGATCTCACCAATCAACGCTCACGCCGCTTGCCACCAGCTGAAGCCTGGAATGATCCAGACCAATGGTTCGATATACATACTGGCTTGGCTCACCCGCGTACAGAAAAAATGCCCATGATCTACACAGATGGGTTTGTTGATATTGATGCACTGGTTGATAACGCCCAGGCAACACTGTTTCGTCCAGACTATGAATGGAAGTTTAATGCTCGTGATTACCAAACAAAGCCAGATAACCATCATTTCTACTTCACCGCACGAGAATATAGCCCACTTTTCAATAATGGAAATACTATTCCCTCAGAGTTTCGAGAACTACCTGTAAATATGGGCCGTATACCGCGACAATTCCATAACGTCCTTCATGATTTCTATGAACAGCCCGTGATGCCGCCAATGGAGCAGATGCATGACTACATTACGTCATACCAGCTCGCTCACACTGCGTTTAAACGTCTGTATCTATCTGCGCAGCAAACACTCCAAGCGATGGCTTTGTTCCCGCAACGTCGTGAGCTGGTGGCGTCACACGGCATAAGCCCAAAATTTGACGACGATAGAATTGGCGAAGAAGTACTGCGCCGAACTTTCGGGAAACATTTTAGTAGCTACAACCGAGCACTTGAACACTATTATGAAACCGAAGGAAAAGAGATTATTTACAAGGATCACGAGTCTATAAAAGTAACGCGTCCTCAGGTGGTTGTTCGCAAGATGGGTTCAATCGTCAATAGGCGTTCGGTGACGTTAGCAATTGGTAATCAAGCGGCATAATACAGGTTATGCTTGATACTCTGCAGCGGTAGGTTTTAAATATATCTATGGATAGTCATTCAATACTACGACATCGCCCCATTCCTAATATGCGAGAATTTAGTGATAGTCATTATGTATTTGACCGCGTACTCTCGCGTAGAGGTGGAGCATGGGTAGACGCGACCCGTAGTTTTGTCGATTCAAGTGGCCACATGGGATTGGGGGGCCGTGAAAGCATAAGACGCAACTTAGCAATGATTACGGTAAACTTGCCTCTCTCTGAGCCATCACAAGATGATATGCGTGCCCACAGAGCGTTTGTTCAGGGCTACGAACATCAAGAAGAAATAATTCAAGTGATATACGGAAATCAGATCCATACTAACGAACGACTTTTTTCATCATTTGATATCCTCGTTAAACAGACGTTTGATGACATAATGCAAAAAAGTCAGGAAAATCTCACAAATCTTAAGTCACCAGCTAGATATAATTTCACTGTTAATCAAATCGGTTCAATTGGCATAAATGCTTTGGGTTACCATGCAACTAGCTACATAGATGAATGGGGTAGTGACATCTATCCACAGAGGGATGAACTTGCAATGGCATATAAAACCGGCCATGGTGCATTGGCTTTCACAGCGATAATGCTTCAGCAGAAGATTAACAGGGCTGTATTGCTAGGTTCGGATAGAGAAGAACGAGACCGTACCACTGGCCTAGAAGACTAATATCTGTTACAATAGCATTAAACCGCTATTTTTTATGGCAAAAAATAATTAAGAAGGAAGAGACAAACCGAGATGGCTCAACAAAACGTCCCGCTGAAGGACTATCGTAATATTGGAATTATTGCCCACATTGACGCGGGTAAAACAACAACCACTGAAGGTATCTTGTACCGAACAGGTATTAGCCACAAGATTGGTGCTGTTCACGATGGTGAAACGACAACCGACTGGATGGCTCAAGAGCGTGAACGGGGTATTACTATTACTTCTGCAGCGGTGACCGCCTTTTGGAAGGGTCACAAAATCAACATCATCGACACCCCAGGTCACATCGACTTTACTGCTGAAGTTGAACGTTCACTTCGTGTCCTTGACGGTGCTGTGACGGTCTTTGACGGTAAAATGGGTGTTGAAGCCCAAACAGAAACCGTCTGGCGTCAAGCAAACAAGTACGGCGTGCCACGTATTTGCTTCATCAACAAGATTAACCAAATTGGTGGTGACTTCTACAAATCTCTCGAATCAATCCATACTCGTCTTTCAAAGCACGCACTTCCAGTACATCTCCCTATTGGGTTTGAAAAAGAGATTAACGGTGTTGTCGACCTTGTTGATATGACGGTGTATACCTACGACGACTTTACCGATCACGAACTCAAGACAAGTAAAGATATTCCTGCTGACATGGTAGAAAAAGTAAAGAACGCCCGGAGCCTGTTAATCGAAGCAGCGGTTGAAGCTGAAGATGAACTATTCGAGCGATTCCTTGAAAAAGGTGAAGAGTCGATCACAGAAGACGACCTTCGTCGTGCACTCCGTAAGCGAGTTCTTGCCGGTGACTTTTATCTCGTTACTGGTGGAGATGGGCGTGGTGTTATTGTTGAAAAAGTACTTGACCTTGTGAACGAATACCTACCATCACCACTTGACGTTGAAAACATTCAAGGAACCAGCCCAAAGACCGGCGACCTTGTAGAGCGAAAACCAGCTGATAGCGAGCCTCTTTCTGCCCTCGCCTTTAAAATTGCGACTGACCCATTTGTTGGACGCCTGATTTTCGTTCGTGTCTATAGCGGTCGGTTAACTGCCGGAAGCTACGTTTTGAACACAACCACTGGCGACAAAGAGCGCATTGGCCGTATTGTCCGTATGCATGCCGACAAACGTGAAGAAATTGACTCAATTGGCGCTGGCGACATTGCTGCAGTCGTAGGATTGAAGAGTACCTTTACCGGTCACACACTTTCAGACCCAGCAAAACCAGTACTACTTGAATCGATTGAATTTCCAGAACCACCGGTATCAATTGCAGTTGAGCCAAAAACAAAAGCCGACCAAGAGAAGATGGGTGTTGCACTGCAGCGTCTTGCTGAGGAAGACCCAACATTCCGTATTCACACCGATGATGAAACAGGCCAGACAATTATGTCAGGAATGGGTGAGCTACACCTTGATATTCTTGTTGACCGTATGAAACGTGAATTTAACGTTGAAGCAAACGTTGGTGAGCCACAGGTTGCCTACCGTGAAACAATCCGCGGTACAACCGAAGCACAAGGGAAGCACGCTAAGCAATCTGGTGGTCGTGGACAATATGGTGACGTCTGGATTCGATTCGAGCCGACCGAAAGTGGTGACGGATTTGAATGGGTTGACGCAATTAAAGGTGGTGTTGTTCCACAAGAGTACCGTAAGCCAATTGAAAAGGGTATTAAAGATACGCTTGAAAGCGGTGTGATGGCGGGCTACCCAATGATTGGTGTCAAAGCGACACTATACGACGGTAGCTACCACGACGTCGACTCAAGTGAACTTGCCTTTAACCTTGCTGGTGTTCTTGCTGTGAAGGCTGGTATTCCAAAAGCGAAGCCGGTTATTCTCGAGCCAGTCATGAAAGTCGAAGTATCAACCCCTGAAGAATTCATGGGTGATATCATCGGAGACCTTAATGCTCGCCGTGGCCGTATCGATGCAATGGAAGATATTCCAGGTGGCGCTAAGCTTGTCCGTGCCTTTGTGCCGCTTTCGAACCTATTTGGTTACACGAACGACATTCGTTCAATGAGCCAAGGTCGTGCTGCGTCAACAATGGAACTGTCGCAATATGAAGAAGTTCCACCAAATGTTGCACAAGAGATTATCGAATCTCGCACCAACAAATAATAAAAAATGCCGCTGAAACCAAGCGGCATTTTTTATATGGAGTTAATTACATCTCAGTACAATAGTGGTTATGATTCGTCACCATGAACGGCCGAGAGAAAAGCTACAGCGACTTCCGGTCCGTTCGCTTTCAACACGTGAGCTCATTCAACTTCTCGTGAGTACTGGTCACGGTGAGCAATCGGTTGAACGTATCGCACGAAAAATTGAACGGCTACTGCTTCGTCACGACACCACACTGTTACTCACTGAGCTACTCGCTATTGAAGGTGTTGGGCTAACAAAAGCATCGCGAATTATTGCAAGCCTTGAGTTGTTTCGGAGGTACACCGCTGTGTCGAAGCATTCACTCGATGAGGTGAAGCGTGATGCTCAGCAATATGCCGCACGGCATGCTGATTGCGTATGTATATATTTAGACGGTAGTCAGCGTATGATTTCGCAGGTGATGACAAATTATAATCAGCCGCAAGAGTCGACACGACTCATTATCGAAGGCTTGCATGAGGCTCAACCATCTGGAATTTTGCTATTGTTTCGCGACGATGAGCGTCACCTACCTTCAATCCCTGTGTTAAAAATAGCGCGATCAGTGTTTCTTATTTGCAATGCGCTCACTGTGCAATTTAATCAGCCGTTATTGATTCATAAAACGACTGTAAACCCAATATGATTACTGCTGAACGGTATATTGGTCTCTATATTCGCTACGCCCAGTGGTACAATTCCGTGCTCCACTGCTCGACTGAAAAGCAAAAGATTCATCTATTGCAACAACGATATATCATTTGGGAGGATTTATTACAGGAAGCGCCTCATCCTAAACAGTCAACGACTTCTTGGCAGGAGTTGATTGCACGGTGGTATGAAATACGGTGTCGTGTAGTCCACGGCGAGCCTGTGCCGCACAGTCAGATTATCATTTGTTACGATTCACTTACGATTTTTATGAATGAAATTAACAGACGAGAAGCTCTTTTTTCAACTTGCTCTGAACAGGCGAGGGAGATATATCTAGAAAATCCACGTGCAGTGGACATGATTTCTGCAAAATCCCTCGAGAAACTCTTTACGAACCCGTAAAAACTATGTATAATTGCTACCATACGTCGTGAGGCAGTTATTACCTCATGCGCAAATAACTAAAGGAGAATTAATTTAAATGGCAGATTTCGATCGAACCAAGCCGCACGTTAACGTTGGTACTATGGGTCACGTTGACCACGGTAAGACAACTTTGACTGCAGCGATCACCGCTGTGCTTGCAAAGAAGCTACCAAGTGATGTAAACAAATCTATTGCGTATGACATGATTGACAACGCACCTGAAGAGCGCGCACGTGGTATTACCATTGCTACCTCTCACCAGGAATACGAGTCTGAAGCGCGTCACTACGCACACGTTGACATGCCAGGTCACGCCGACTACGTAAAGAACATGATTACTGGTGCGGCGCAAATCGATGGTGCAATCCTTGTGGTTGCAGCAAACGATGGTCCATTGCCACAAACTCGTGAACACGTTCTTCTTGCTCACCAAGTTGGTGTGCCAAAGATTCTTGTTTTCCTTAACAAGATGGACCTTGCTGATCCTGAACTTGTTGAACTCGTTGAAATGGACATTCGTGAACTACTCGCTAAGAATGGTTACGACGAAAACGCGCCTATCATCAAGGGTTCTGCAACAAAGGCACTCGAAGGCGATGCTGAATCTGAAGACGCTATCATGGAGCTCGTAAAAGCACTTGATGACTACGTACCAGAACCAACACGCGACCTCGACAAGCCTTTCCTTATGCCCGTTGAAGACGTCTTCTCTATTAAGGGACGTGGAACAGTTGCAACTGGTCGTATTGAGACCGGTGTTATCAACGTGAACGACCCTGTTGAAATCGTTGGTATCCGCGATACACAAACTTCAGTCGTAACTGGTGTTGAAGCATTTAAGAAGAGCCTTGACCGTGGTCAAGCTGGTGACAACGCTGGTATCCTTCTTCGTGGAATCGAACGTGAGCAGATCGAACGTGGTCAGGTTATTGTGAAGCCTGGTTCACTTACTCCTCACACCGAGTTTGAAGCTGAAGTCTACATTCTTAAGAAAGAAGAAGGCGGACGCCACACACCATTTAGCAAGGGGTACAAACCACAGTTCTATTTCCGTACAACTGACGTCACTGGTGAAGTTGAACTTCCAGCTGACAAAGAGCTTGTCATCCCTGGTGACACCGTAACATTTACCGTAAAACTACTTGCTCCAATTGCTATGGAACAAGGTCTTAACTTCGCTATCCGCGAAGGTGGTAAGACTGTCGGTGCTGGTGTTGTAACGAAGGTTACTAAGTAACGCCAAACTACATCACACAAAGAAGCTCCTTTAATGGGAGCTTCTTTTGTTTAGTAGGATCTGAAATGCGAAGACCCCGCCAGTCCCGGAGGACCAGCGAGGGTCTTCGACGGGGGCGGGGGTTATGTACACTCAATGCTGTCGGGCACGGTGCTGATGCTATCTGTTACATCCGTGTAGTTACTATGGACGATGTAGATAAGGATATGGACTGAGCGTCTAGTTGAATATATTGATGCATCCTGTTATGATAACTATGTATTTACTAATCGCCCCGAGAACTCGGCCAGACGTGAACAACACCGATTCGAGCAGAGGTTACGGAGCAACAATAAGAAAGGTTTCTTCCAAATGGCAGAAGCAAAAGATCAGGGTCTACGGATCCGTATTCGACTAAAGGCCTACGACCACAAAGTCATCGACCAGTCAGCAAAACAAATTATCGATACCGCAATTCGAACCGGTGCGAGTATCGCTGGCCCCGTGCCACTTCCTACTCGACGGAGTATGTTTACGGTGGTTAAAAGCCCCCACGTCTATAAAAAGGGTGGTGAAGCATTTGAAATGCGCGTCCATAAACGTTTGATTGATATTACAAACGCGACACCAAAGACAATCGACAGTCTGCAAAACCTCAGCCTTCCTGCTGGTGTTGATGCAGAAATTCGTATGTAACAACGGTTTATAAAAAAAATAACCCCTCGTGTTTGAGGGGTTATTTTATAGTGCCTCAACTATTGAGCAAGAATTGTATCGGTGAGTGCAGCGATATCAAGCTGTACCTTTAGAATCCAAAGCTGCGTAATAATAATAAAGAGCAGTAGTATTGTCCAGTACAGTGTTTGTCGCGTTACGCGGAATGTCGTGAATGTTGGAGCATCTTTGTAGATACGAAATGATTGCATTGGTGCCACTTTTTTACTACGTGTGGTTTTCTTTTTCGGAGATGTGGTTACTGGACGTTTCTTAGCTGTTGTTTTCTTCTTTGTTGTTGCCATGTTGATGCCCTCTTTAATAGTTAATCAATTATCTGATGGTATTATTACGCATGTGCGGTAAAAGCACAAGCAGTAAAGGGGTTAATAGTAATTGCCTCCAGGTAAATTCCAATAGGTTTCAAGTGTCTTGATTCCTTTCTTCTTCATATCCATTGCAATTGTAGGGCCGACATAGCGATAATGCCATTCTTCAGCTATATAGCCGGTTGCATCCTCGTAGCCAGCGTAGTAACGCTGTATAAAGCCGAAGGTCGCCGCATTTTTTTGCATCCACTGGTATTGGTCTGTTGTGCCAAAACAATCAAGGCTACATCCACCTGGTGTAGCAAGGTCGACAGCAAAGCCGGTTTGGTGTTCACTGTAGCCGGGTCGAGCGCTGTAGGTGTCAGCACCACTGGCGCCGCTGATTCCTACCCAGTACTGATAGGTACTGACCTGCGTAGCGTATGAACGGTAACTGCTCGTAACAGCTACAGGTACGCCTGCTGCTTGAGCGGCTTCGTACAGCGCGGCAAAGTTATCTGAGGCCTTTGCATTGAGAGTTGCGCCGTACACAGTCACAAGGTCGCCAGGTACATAGGTGAGAGGTTGAATACAATGCTTCTTGTTTACTAATACATCAACAAGTGTTGGATTAATGTGCGCAGACGCGTTGTTACACGACGTAGAGTCGATTAAAGCAGCATCTTCAACTGATGTCTCTAGCACCGTTTGAGCTGTTTCACGTGCTGCAGCAATTTGTCGCGCTCTTTCCTCTGCTGCTTTACGAGCAGCAATAATGTCATCGATTTTTTCTTGTAATACACCTAGTTCGTTTAAGGATGTGGTGTTTGTTTGCTCAATAACGGCAAGTTGTTGCGATTGGAGCGAATAGTTAATCCATATAAAGCCAACAAATGCGAGAATCAGAGTTAACACAGCAAGCGCATGTGTCCGTAAAAATTTCATATATTGTCGACGCTTATGATGCCGCATACTACCAAGTATACAGCACCGCTCTACCTCTTGACTAACAGAGTAGAATTTGCTATGATGAGCCGGTAACATTTACGAAAATAATAACTATTCTTGGTAAATTGGTCAGTCCAATCCACTGTTTAACAGAGATGGATACTGCCAGCTACCAAGAATTTTAAGTGGGAGTAAGAAGGCAATGAAAGCACTTCTCGGTACCAAAATTGGTATGACCCAAATCATCAGCGAAGATGGAAAGGCGATTCCGGTCACCTTGATTCAAGCTGGTCCTGTGACTGTGACTCAGGTAAAATCTGTCGATTCAGACGGATACAACGCAGTCCAAGTAGGATTTGATGAGGGTAAGAACCTGAGCAAGGCCGTCGCTGGGCACGTTAAGGCCAGCAACACTACCCCGAAGCATATTCGGGAATTCCGTGTCGACACCATTTCTGACGATGTTCAGATTGGGAGCATCATCGATGTCACCGCGTTTACGCTTGGTGATTTGGTTGATGCTACGGGTATTAGTAAAGGTAAAGGTTTCGCCGGTACAGTAAAACGTCACAACTTTGCGACGAGTAAAAGTACACACGGTGGAAACGGAAACGTTCGTAAACCAGGTTCTATTGGTTCGATGTATCCACAAAAAGTCTTTAAAGGTAAGCGCATGGCTGGCCGTATGGGCCACGATCAAGTGACCGTAAAGAACTTAGTGGTTAGCTACATCGACGTAGAGAACAATCTTATTGGTCTACGTGGTGCCGTCCCAGGTCCAAAAAAGGGTCTGATTGTGATCGGAGGAAAGGCATAATGGCTGAAACTACTAAAACTCCAGCAACAACGCTTCCAGAAGAAGTGTTTAGCGTTGAAGTAAAAAACCACGAACTATTGAAACTTGCGTACGACTCGTACCTCGCGAACAACCGTCTTGCAAGTGCAACGACCAAAAAACGCGGCGATGTCCGCGGTGGTGGTAAGAAACCTTGGAAGCAAAAAGGAACAGGTCGTGCACGATTTGGTTCAACACGTAACCCAATCTGGCGCGGTGGTGGTATTGTTTTCGGTCCTCTTGGAATCGAAAATTACACCAAGAAAATCTCAACCCAAGCGAAACGCCAAGCTGTCCGTCAAGCACTGACATTGGCACACGCTGAAAAGAAAGTACATGTACTTGATGTGAAGACAACTGGTAAAACTGCTGAAGTTGTGAAATTCCTCGAAGACAAGAAATTGACTCGTAAGGTATTGATCGTGGTTGACGAAAAGACCCCAGCGTTGATTCGTGCAACCAGCAACATCCAAAATGTTCTGCTTGTGAGTACAAAGTACCTGAACGTCTACCACGTTCTTAATGCTGATAACATCGTGCTTTCAAAAGCATCGTTGCCAACATTGAAGAGCTGGCTCGTAAAGGAGGTTGCGTAATATGACTGCCCCAATTCTGGTTACTCCGGTAACAACTGAAAAAGCCTACGGCCTAAGCCAAAAGAATATTTTCGTATTTAACGTTCCTGTTACTTCTAACAAGCAGCAAGTTGTTGCCTCTGTGGAAGCGCAGTACGGAGTGAAGGTGGCTGCCATCAAAACTCTCGTGCAATCTGGTAAAGCAATTCGTTTCTCACGCGGAAAGAACCGCTACCCAGGAACAACAACCCGTACCGATAGCAAAAAAGCGTATGTGACGCTTGCTGCCGGCAGTACAATTAACATCTTCGAGCAACCGGCTGAAGAGGAGAAGAAGTAATGGCGATTAAACTCTACAACCCAACGACTCCTGCTCGTCGCGGGATGACTTCGCAAGACCTCAGTGACGTTACGACACGTAAGCCGCTGAAAAGTCTTACAAAAAGTAAGAAGCAAAACGCTGGTCGTAATAATACCGGTCGTATTACCGTACGTCACCGTGGTGGCGGTGTAAAACGACACCACCGTCTTATGAACCACAACCTGCCTGCAGGAATGGTAGTAACGGTAAAAGAAATTGAGTATGACCCAAACCGTAGCGCGCGTATTGCACGTGTGCTCGACCAAAACGGTTTGTACCACTACATTCTCGCCGACACTTCAATGAAGGTTGGTAAGGTGATTAAAAGTGGTGCCGATGCACCAGTAGAAAGCAGCAACCGTATGCCGCTCGCGAACATTCCAGTTGGTTCACAGATCTACGCGATCGAAATCCACTCTAGTAAGGGCGCACAAATGGTACGTTCTGCAGGAACAAAAGCACAACTTATGGCAAAAGAGGGCGACTACGCGCAGGTGCGTATGCCTTCTGGTGAAGTTCGTCGATTCCGTCTTGAACTCACTGCAGCACTAGGTATTGTTGGGAATGTTCAACACCAGAACATTAAAGTTGGTTCAGCAGGACGCAACCGACGCAAGGGTATTCGCCCAAGTGTTCGTGGTGTTGTGATGAACGCCGCAGATCACCCACACGGTGGTGGTGACGGTGGATCACACGGTCCTGGTAAGGCACCGCGTACTCCATGGGGTCAATTGACACTTGGATACCGCACACGTCGCCGTAAGTATTCGAATAAACTAATAGTTAGAACGCGTCATGACGCGAAGAGGAAGCGATAATGAGTCGATCATTGAAGAAAGGTCCATTCGTAGACTTCAAGCTCGCGAAAAAAGTCGCAGCTCTTGGCATCGAAGACCGCACAATTATTAAAACCTGGGCACGTGCAAGCGTGATTAGCCCAGAAATGGTAGGTCGTACTATCGCCGTTCACAACGGTAAAGTACACGTACCAGTGCTTGTGAGTGAAAATATGGTAGGACACAAACTCGGTGAGTTTAGCCCTACTCGTAAGTTCCGTAAGCACGGAGGCAAGGAGCGATAGATATGGCTGATATTACTACCGTACGCGCCTACGCGAAGAACGTCGATCAAACCCCTCGTAAAGTTGGGTTGGTTGCCAGTCTTGTTCGTAATCGCACCGTTGCCGATGCAATTGTTATTTTAAACCACACACCAAAGCGTGCTGCTCGTCCTGTCTTGAAGGCAATCGAGAGCGCTAAGGCTAATGCAGTGAATAATCACGGATTTGATGGAAAGACACTCGTTATTTCGACACTTTCTGTCACAACTGGTACTCGCTTGAAGCGATTCGTGCCAGCAAGCCGTGGTCGTGCATTACCATTCGAGAAGAAATCATCAAACATTCTTGTCGAAGTATCTGGTGATTTGAAACCTAAGAAGGCCCCAGCAAAGAAAACTGCTGAGCCAAAGGCTGAAGCTAAAGCTCCAGCGAAAGAGGAGAAGAAGTAATGGGACAAAAAGTAAACCCTACTAGTTTCCGTCTTCAGATCAGTAAGAACTGGGACTCTCGCTGGTTTGCAAGCAAAAAAGACTTTGCTCGCCTGTTGACTGAAGATATTAGAATTCGTGACCTTGTTGAAGCTCGCTTTGAGAGCCGCCCAACAATCGCACGAGTTGAGATTGAACGCTCTACAAACCTCGTGACTGTCACGATTCACACAGCAAAAGCTGGTGTAGTGATTGGTCGCGGTGGTGCAGGTGTAAATGAACTAAAGGCGCAGCTTGAGAAAATTGCCAGCCTGCCTGTTCGTATTAACATTGAAGAAGTAAAGCGTCCCGACCTATCAGCCAAGCTTGTTGCTGAAAATATTGCTCACCAACTTGAACGCCGTGCAAACTTCCGTCGTGCGACAAAGATGTCAGCACAAAATACGATGAATGCTGGTGCAAAAGGTGTCCGTATTCAAGTAGCTGGCCGTTTGAACAATGCTGAAATGGCTCGTCGTGAAAAAGTAATCCAAGGCTCAGTGCCACTTCACACGCTTCGTGCAGATGTTGATTTTCACAGTGCTCGTGCGAAGACTCCAGCCGGTATCATCGGTGTGAAGGTATGGATTTACAAAGGTGAGAGGAGTGCATAGACATGTTGTTACCAAAGAAAACTAAGTACCGAAAAGTACGCAAAGGCAAGAACGAAGGCAACGCAACGCGCGGTCACTACGTCGCTTTTGGTGATTACGGGCTGCAATCTCAAAGCAACAACGATATCACTTCTCGGCAAATTGAGTCTGCTCGTCAGGCAATGACCCGCTACATCAAGCGTGGTGGTAAAATCTGGATTCGTATCTTCCCTCACATTCCTCGAACGCGAAAGCCACAGGATGTAAAGATGGGAAGCGGAAAAGGTAACCCTGAATTCTTCGTTGCGAAGGTAAAAGCAGGAACCGTATTATTTGAGATGAAGGGTGTTGACGAAGCAGTTGCCCGCGAGGCAATGCGTCTTGCGGCTCACAAGCTACCCGTGAAGACTAAGTTCATCATAAGGGAGCACGCATAATGGCTGACGTAAAGAAAACCAAGAAAGCGGCTGAAGTGAAAACAATCGATCAGCTGAACGAAGAGCTCGTCGCGCTTCAGGCTGAACACCTTGAATCACGAAAAAGCCACATTCAAGGCGAGTTGGTAAACCCACGCGTTTTGACCGTACAGCGTAAGAATATTGCTCGTGCACACACCGCAATTACCATTGCGCAACTATCAGCTATAAAGGAAGGGAAATAATTATGGCAAAAACATTGACCGGCGTTGTCACCTCTAACAAGGCTGATAAGACTATCACAATTACGGTGACAAGCCGAGAGACACACCCAATTTATGGGAAACAGTACAGCGTCACACGCAAGTACACTGCTCATGATGAAAAGAATGAAGCGAATGAAGGCGACAAAGTAACGATTTCTGAAGTTCGTCCAATTTCTAAGACAAAGTCATTCACACTTGTGAACGTTATCGAGAAAGCTCGCGGTTCAATTGAACTGAAAGAAGAGGCAGAGGCATAATATGATTCAACAAGAAACACGCCTCAAGGTAACTGACAACAGCGGCGCAAAGGAAATCCTTTGTATCCGTGTGCTTGGCGGTACCGGTCGTCGATACGCGCATGTTGGTGACGTGATTGTTGCAACCGTCAAAGACGCGAACCCAACGGGTACGGTAAAGAAGAAGTCTGTCGTGAAGGCAGTTATCGTCCGTACTCGTAACCAGATTAAGCGAAAAGACGGCAGCACAATTGTATTTGACGACAATGCTGCAGTTATCATTAACGATGATAAGACCCCTAAGGGTACTCGTGTGTTTGGTCCTGTTCCTCGTGAACTTCGTGACCAAGGATACGCAAAAATCATCAGTCTTGCTCCGGAGGTACTCTAGTATGGCACGTATTATAAAAGGTGATACCGTCAAGATTATTAGCGGTGCACAAAAAGGAACAACAGGTAAAGTACTTGCTGTCACTTCTGATGGCGTACGAATTGAAGGTGTTGGCCAAAAGCACCGTCACATCAAACCAAACCAACTCAACCCCCGTGGTGGTAGCAAAGACATTCATGTTGCTGTTCCACTTCACAAGGTGGCGTTGGTGATTGATGAAAAAAG
>Ga0136601_1000499_pt1 | contig 16637 bp, 14 predicted proteins | sample AntRauMFilla2699_FD_181020 | JGI IMG/M metagenome (GOLD analysis project Ga0136601, IMG submission 181020) | Saline lake microbial communities from Rauer Islands, Antarctica - Metagenome Filla 2 #699 | ecosystem: Environmental > Aquatic > Non-marine Saline and Alkaline > Saline | place... | reverse complement strand
ACAGTTCCAGATTTTAAGACAAAGGGAATGCGAATTATTGACGAAGGTTGGTTAAAAGCTGATCCGGGAGCAAAGAGTGAGGATATTGAAATTCCAAAAATAAACAAAGGTGACAAACTTGATCTAATAAATATTGAGGATACTGAGAAACAAACTCAACCACCAAAAAGATATACTGATGCTGGACTTGTTAAAGAGCTTGAAAAAAGAGGAATTGGTAGACCTTCTACATATGCATCAATTATTAAAACAATTGTAGATAGAGGGTATGTTGAAAAAGAAGGAAGAACTTTAATACCAACTGATACAGGAGATGTTGTATCAGGTTTCTTAGAAGAGCATTTTACAAAATATATTAGTGATGACTTTACTGCTGAAATGGAGAATGAATTAGATGAAATTGCTGAAGGAAAAAGAGATTATGTAAAAACACTAAAAGATTTCTATACACCATTTTTAAAAGATGTAACATCAAAAGAAGATATAGCAAAACTAACAACACTTGGAGAAGCAGATGATATTTTTAGGTGCCCAAAGTGTGAATCTAAAATGGATATTAAGCTTGGAAGAAATGGTAAGTTTCTTAGTTGTTCAAACTACCCAGAATGTGATGGAGCACTAACACTAGATGGTATGAAAGTTGGTGAAGAAGAACCACTTGGAGAACATCCAGAGAGTGGAGAAAATATTTATGTATTATCTGGAAGATTTGGTCCATATGTACAGCTTGGTAAAACTCCAGAGGACAAGAAAATAAAGCCTCAAAGAGCCAGTGTTCCAAAAGACATGAGTGTTGAAGATCTTACAGTATCTGATGCAGTTAAATTACTTTCCCTACCACGTGATCTAGGAGAACACCCTAAAAAAGGTGGAATGATTGTCGCAAACGTTGGAAGGTTTGGTCCATATGTAGGACATGATGGAACATATAAATCATTAAAGAAAATTAGTCCATACGAGGTTACTCTAGAAGAAGCAGTCAAACTTATTAATCAACCAAAACAACCACCTCGTGGAGCAGAAATTATACGAGTTGTAGGAAAACATCCAAAGACAAACAAAGAAATTACGTTGTATAAAAGTAAGTCAGGTCACTTTATACTAAAGGGACTTAAAAGACTCTATATAGACGATTCTGCGGACCCTCAGAAGGTATCTCTTGAGGAAGTAGTTGAGATATTAAAGCAGGGTTAAATAAAAAAACTACCATTTGGTAGTTTTTTTATTCTACATTCCTTTTACTGAATATAAATCATCTTCGTCATTTCCATAATTTGGAGTATTAACCTCTTCTGCTTCTTTTTGCGCCTCAACAAAATCTGTAATTACATTTGGTTCGTTAAATGTATCTTTAGCTCTTTCCTTAACAATAGGGTTTTTATCTTGACCTACAGGACTAGGGTTATTATCTTCTTCTGAAAATACTGGTATCCTATTCTCTGGCAGTAAGTCTTCCTCTCCTATTGGCTCAAGATATTTTGATCTTGGTTGTTCTTGAGGAGTAGTTTCTTGTTCATTTGTTTGTACCTCTTCTGTTACTATTTCATCAGAAGAATTTGTTTCTTCAACTACTGGCTCTGGAGTGTTTGAAATTACCTCATCTGAAAGCTTATTCACATCTACAGCCTCTTCAACTACGGGTTCTACAGATGGTGTTTCAGCATACTGACTATTATCATCTGTCGGGGTATTATCTACATCTATAGCAATCTCTGGCTCAGAAACTTTAGGCATCTCACTTGTTGTCTCTCCTTCTGTATTTAGCACAATTGGAGCAGGCGTATTAATTTCTTTTTCTACAGACTCTTCTTCCTTTCCTTCTACCTTAACATCCTCTTTATTTTCTTCTGATTCATTAGATGGTTCATATGAGAAAGGTGTCGTTTTCCCTATCTCTTCTTTTTTGTTATATGAGTAATCATCATTTAAAGTTTTATCTTCTTTATCATCTCCTCCTGGTGCATCGTATGAAAATGGTGTTGTTTTCCCTATCTCTTCTTTTTTTACGAGTGGTTCTTTATCACCTTCTGCCCCACCATCTCCTCCCGGTGCATCATATGAGAAAGGTGTTGTTTTCCCTATTTCATCAGAAACAGTTGTTGGTTCAGGATCACTCTCTTTTTCTTTTTCAAACACAAGATTAGTTGCTGCAGCTAATCCACCTGATTGTTCAACAAAATTATTTAGTTTACTATTTCCATCTTTTAAATCACCTTCAATTTCTTTTTCTTTAAGTATTTTTAAAATATGTGCAAGATCCTCTTCCGAGAAAAAGTCTATCTCAATTTTTCCACCGACAGCCTTTCTTTCAATATGTACTCTTGTTCCAAGTGACTCACTCATTTCTTCTTCAACTTCTATTGTATGAGGATCAATAGTTCTTTCCTTTTTACGAACCTTGTCAAAGGCAACACGTCTTGCAATTTTTTCTGCAGCACGAACAGTTAGTTTTTTTAACAAAATTTCTTTGAACAAAACTACTTGTTCTTCAGGTCTGTCTGAAAGCATTAAAAGTGTTCTTGCATGACCTTCTGATATTTTCTTGTCTGTGATTGCTTGTAACATTTCTTCTGGAAGAGCTAGAATTCTCATGCTGTTTGAAACGTATTCTCGACTCTTTCCCATCTTCTTAGCAATTTCTGCATGTTTTAATTTAAATTCATCTACAAGTTGTCTAAAAGCAATTGCACGGTCAACAGGATTTAAATCTTCACGTTGAAGATTCTCAATAATAGCAACTTCTAGTTTTTCACGATCAGATTGTTCATCACTTCTAATTATCACAGGAACCTCTCTTAGTCCTGCTAGCTTAGAGGCGCGTAATCTTCTTTCTCCTGCTATTAATTCATATTCCGTAGACATTCCCCCATCTTCTGCAAAAACTTCGCGACGTGTAACTACAAGTGGTTGTAGAACCCCATACATTCTAATAGAGTCCGAAAGACTATCTAATTGTGCAGTATCAAACTCTCGTCTTGGCTGAAAAGGGTTTGGCTTTATCTTATCTGCCTCTACAAAGTAAATAGAATTATCTTGAAAGTTTGATTTCATATACCTAGATTGTACCACGGATTAGTTGAATAGAAATCCACAGTATTTGCTTTTAACTCCTAATGGTATTAAACTATTCTCACACATGCCGGAGTGGCGGAATTGGTAGACGCGCACGACTCAAAATCGTGTATCCTCGGATGTGTGGGTTCAATTCCCACCTCCGGCACAATAGTTCAAATTAGTTATGGGCAAAATATCAATACTAAAGAAATACAAAGAAAATGGTTTGCCAAAAGTCCTTGTTATTTGTGGTCCAACATCTAGTGGAAAGAGTGATCTGGCTGTAGAGATTGCAAAAGAGGAAAATGGAGAAATAATATCTGCCGACTCAAGACAAATATACAAAGGGATGGATATTGGTAGCGGAAAAGTTACAAAAAGAGAAATGGAGAATGTTCCTCATCACCTATTAGATGTCGCATCACCAAAAAGAAAATATACAGTTGCTCAATTTAAAGTAGCAGCACTTAAAGTTATTAAAAAACTACACAAACAAAACAAACTTCCTATAATCTGTGGAGGCACAGGTTTCTATATAGACTCTCTGGTATATGACTTACAAATTCCTGAAGTTAAAGAAAATGTAAAATTAAGAAAAGAGTTAGAAAAAAAATCTCTTAACGAACTTCAAAAAGAATTAAAAAAGTTAGATAAAAGAAGGTATTCTGAGATTGATATTCAAAACAAGGTTAGATTAATACGTGCTATCGAGATCGCTAAAGAGATTGGAAAGGTTCCAGTATTAGTAAAGAACAAATTTAGAGATGATTGGGATATTAAAGTAATAATGATTGATCAAACAGATTCTGTTCTAAAAGAAAGAATACATATAAGATTAATCAAAAGAATGAAAAAAGGAATGTTGTCTGAGATTAAAAAACTTAGAGAGTCTGGTGTTTCTTGGAGAAGACTAGAATCTTTTGGTTTAGAATATAGATTTTTATCTCAATACTTACAAAAAACCATCTCTAGGGAAGAGATGGAGTATTGGATTGAAACTAAGAGTTGGCAGTATGCGAAAAGACAGAGAATGTGGTTTAGGAGGTATAGAGATTAATTATATTAATTTTTTTAATAATTTTATCTAATATATCTGGATGGAATTTTTTGACATCTTCTAAAACTCTTTGTCCGTGTACCGGAATCCAGCTAACCACCTTATCAACTAAATCACTCTTATCACCAGGAATAAAATCTGGTAATTCAGGATATCTATATATTTTTACTTTTCCTTCTTTTTCTAGCTTTAATATTTCTGATAATGCATCTTCAATTTTTTGTTCACTAATAACACTTGCTTCATTTTCAGATATCATTTCTTGCGAAAAAGATGTTGAATTTTTAATAAAACTAGAACCTTCAAGTTTATAGACAGATCCTTCCTTATTCTTATAAGCATACTCTAAAGAGTTTTTAAATCTCTCAGCAATAAAAAACACATCGTTGGTAAAACCTATTTGGTTTATTAAGTCACTAAAATTACCCAAAAACATCAGAGATTGTTCTGGCTTTCTCATAGCATAAACCCAAGATTTTTTATGGGTACTTATTTTAGGTTTAACAAATTTTAAATTTTGTTTAATTGAAGAATGGTATACGTATTTCATATTTTTAAAGTTTTCAAGATACCCTGATACTAAATTTTACTGCGGGCCCACCAAGATTCGAACTCGGAACTGCGGTTTTGGAAACCGATGTTTTACCATTGAAACTATAGGCCCAGACGTTTAAAAGTATACCAGAAAAACAAAAAAAGAAAATCCGCCATATGGCGGTTTTTCTTACTTCTTTGTTTCTTTGTATATTGTTCTCTTCTTAAGCTTTTTGTTGAATTTTTTTAATTCTAGCTTACGCTCAACACCCTTCTTGTTCTTTCGAGTATAAAGGATATCTCCCGTTTCTGAACATTTGATTTTTACTAATTTATCTTGTGACATAATATATATTTTATGGAATTTATGATTACCCAAGGATAACGCATACTATCCATCCATACAACTTGACAAATGGGTATTATACTGATAAAATACTGATATTAATGGATAAAACACGTCTATGAAAGATATATTAATGAGAATACTTTTTGTAATAGGAATCATCATAATTTTATTTATGTTAGGTTTTGGTATTGTAAAAATCGTACCAAAAGTCTTTAATTCCCTAGCCTCTGTTGGTGGTTCACTAACAAGTCTTACAAATAAGGAACAACTAGTAATTACAACGAATACTGACGAGATAAACTCGGGAGATGATTTTGTCGTATCTTGGGATCATAAAAACAAATCAGAAAATTCAACAGGAATCTACTCAATCACTCATAATTGTGTAAATGATATATCTTTTGAGATTATGGGGTCACAAGACTCAAGAACCCTAATATGTAATACACCTTTCTCAATTGGTCCTGATCCTGTGTCAGTTAGACTAAAACCAATTCTATCTAAAGAAAATACTCTTCGTGATGTTGAGATTATGGTTAATTACGTAGAAAATAATACAACAGTACCAAAGGCTGATGGAGATAAACTTGTAACTGTTAGAAATATCGATGGAAATGACACTCTTGCAGGAAGTAAAACAGATTACCAAGATATTAATGGTGGTGATGGCGGTACTGTTGTAATTACTACAACAGACTTTCAAGATGAATATACAAATTCACTTGGATCAAACCCAAACAACTCAACAATTACTAATCCAAACCCTAGTCCTGCAGACTTACAAATTAGTAATATTTCAGAAAATAATGGTATTTTAATTTTTACCGTATCAAATGCTGGTGGAAGAAACTCAGGAATATGGTCATTTACATATACCCTACCAACTAATCCAATATCTGTATTAAGTGGAGGTTCTCAAATATCTCTAAGACCTGGTGAAAGACTACAATATACAATTAATCTAAACAGTGTTAATACAAATGGAGGACTAGTTACTGTTAGTATAAACCCAAGCAGATCAATCTCAGAATCTAATTATTCAAACAATGTATCAAGTATAAATGTTGGATCAACAGACGATGATCTATATTATGACAATGGTTACAACAGTAATGATGATGCTGACCTAGTAATTATCGATATGTACCTAGAAGACGATACTATTGATGTGGATGATGAGGCTGTATTATATTTTGTAGTTAAAAATGAAGGAGGAAGAGATACTGGGAGATGGGAGTATGAAGTTAGCCTTCCGACTGACCCAAGAGAGAGATTTACAGACAGAGAATCATCTCTAAGTCCCGGTCAATCAAGATTCTTTAGACTGGAGTTTGATGGTCTAAGAGAGGGAAACAATCAAGATATTGATCTTGAACTAGATCCTGATGATGATATTGACGAGGAAAATGAAAGAAACAATAAGAAGACAATAGAGATAGATATTAGAGACTAAATAAAAAAACCACCCAATTGGGTGGTTTTTTTATTACTTAGATATCGATGTCTGCGAGCATCGCATTTGTTGTAATAAATGACTTTCTTGCTGGAACATCTTTTCCCATAAGCATATCAAATACTTTATCTGCTTCTGCAGCATCATCAATGGTAACTTGCTTTAGAGTTCTATTTTTCTTATCCATGGTAGTCTCCTTAAGCTCATCAGCATTCATTTCTCCTAGACCTTTGTATCTTTGAACTGTTACCTTTTTCCCCTTCTTTTTTACCTCAACTACCTCGTCATCATCTTCATTAACCTCTCTGTCCTCTAATTCGTTTTCTCCCTCCTCTTCTTTTATTCCATTATCCTTCATTATCTTATCCCTTTCTGCATCTGAATACGCATAGAAAGCTTCCTTACCAATTTTAATCTTAAACAATGGTGATTGTGCAATATATACATGACCATTTTCTAGAAGCGGTCTAAAGTATCTATAGAAAAGAGTTAGTATCAAAGTGTCGATGTGGGCACCATCAACATCAGCATCGGTTGCTAGAATAATTTTTCCGTAACGTAGTTTTGTTATATCAAAAGTATCTCCAATTGCTGTACCAAGTGCGATAACAATATTCTTTACCTGTTCTGATGCAAGCATACGATCAAGTCTTGCTCTTTCAACGTTTAGAATTTTTCCCCTCAGAGGCAACACAGCCTGAGTTCTTCTATCACGACCAACCTTAGCAGTACCACCAGCAGAGTCTCCCTCTACGATAAACAGTTCTGATTCTGCAGCATTCTTTGTTTGACAGTCAGCAAGTTTTCCGGGAAGTGTCATACCTTCTAGAACTCCCTTACGCAATACTGAATCTTTGGCAGCTTTAGCTGCTTTACGAGCCTTCACGGCTAACACAGCCTTTGAGATGATAGCCTTACCATCTTCTGGGTGTTCCTCAAGATATTCTTGCAGAGCTTCTCCAAATACTGTTTCCACCGCCCCACGAGCCTCAGGTGAACCAAGCTTAGCTTTAGTCTGTCCTTCGAATTGAATCTCTGCTCCCATCTTTATTGAGATAACAGCAGTTAATCCTTCAAAGACATCATCTCCTGTGAATGCTTCATCTTTAGATTTAATTAAATTATTTTTCTTACCGTAATTATTCAAACTTCTAGTTAGAGCAGACTTGAATCCTGTTACGTGCATACCTCCTTCTGGGTTGTGAATGTTGTTAGCAAAGGCAGTTAGTCTTGAAGAAATATCATCGACATATTGAAACGCAATTTCAACTTGTATATCATTAATTTCCTTATCGATATAAAAAATATTCTTATGAATTGCTTTTTGGAATTGGTTTTGATATGTAACAAGTGAATATAATCCACCTTCAAAATAGAAAGTTTGTGACGGACAGTTTAGATGAAGATCTTCGATCCAATATGTATCCTTAATATCCTTTTCATCTACCTCACGAGCATCAATAACTACAATTCTTACACCTTTAACAAGGTATGCTTGTTGTCTCAATCTTGAAGTAACTCTTTTAAAGTCATAAGATATTTCTTTAAAAATCTCAATATCAGCCTCAAAGGCAATTATTGTTCCATTGTTTTTTGTTTTACCAACTTTCTTTACAGGACTTTTAGACTTTCCAACAGCATATTCTTGTCTATATATGTCTCCACCTTTGTGTACCTCAGCCATTGTATAAGTAGAAAGTGCATTTACCACAGAAGCACCGACACCATGGAGTCCTCCTGATTGTTTATATCCAGAATCTTCTCCTCCAAACTTACCTCCAGCATGGAGAGTTGTCATAATAGTTTCAAGTGCTGAGACCTTAGTCTTAGCATGTTTGTCTACAGGAATACCACGACCATCATCAGCAACTCTAACTCTATTGTTTGGCAATAAAGCAACCTCTATTTGTGTAGCAAAACCTCCCATCGCCTCATCACGAGAGTTATCAAAAATTTCAGAAATTAGGTGATGTAGACCATCTGGACCAGTTGATCCAATATACATACCGGGTCTTTTTCTAACCGGTTCTAATCCTTCTAAAACTGAAATATCTGATGCTGAATATGAATCTTTTTTCTTTGCCATAGTCCATATATTATATCATCTTTAATAACAGAATGTAGTTGAAAAGTGTAGAAATTAAGGTGTGTTTTGTATTGACTTAGTACAAATTAAGTAGTATATTCAACAATGAATCCGAACAAAAAAAAGACCATGGAAATTGACCCACTATTTAAGATCAAGCAGATTTTTGGATCTGTTGATAAGTTTGAAGAAATAATTCAAAAAACAGGAGAGGAAGATAAAAGTATTTTATCTAAAATAATAGTCGATAACATTACTCAACTTTCAGAATATCGTTGTTTTGTTAGAGGTAGTCGTGTTGATCATATGGCATCTGGAAATATTGTTGAGGCAATAAGAGATTGCTACAAACACCATCTTAAAAAAGAGACTAGTCTATAAAGACTCCAAAAAGTCTCCAAAAATCAATAAAGCGCTCCTTGTTTACAAGGTGTGCTTTTTTAATTTCTCCATTTGAATTATTTGGATCATTATATATAAAATTATCATCCTCATAGCCAGTAATTAAAATCAAGTGTGATTCAGGGTTATCTCCAAATCCAGGTTTTACAGAAACCATTACAGGATTGCCACCATCTATTGATTTAATTATTTTTTCTAATCCTTGTTCTATAAAATTGTTTTCATTAGAAGAATCATTCATTTCGCCAGATTCTATATCAACCTTTACAGATCTAAATTCTTGAGAATATGCTAATACACCATGATTACGAAGCAACCTAACTAATCCATTATGATCCCAACCAACTGATGGATTATATGCTCCAATAGATTGACCTTCATTAAGTAAATTAATTAAAGGAATTTCTACATTCTTGTAATCTAATATCATCTTTGTGCAAGCTAATCCACAAACTCTAATATGCCATTCTTCTGGAATGGAATCATTGTATTGACATGTATGTGGAATATCTAATTTTTTCATATTTTTATCTTACCTCCCAACCATCTTTGTTATTTAGAACTTCAGTAATCTTATCCATAACAGTATTAATCTCTTCATCAGAAAGCGTTCTTTCTTGTGATTGAAATACTAGTCTAAATGCATATGATGTTCTCTCTACCCCCTCTTCTTCCTTTGTCCATACATCAAATAGTTTTGTTCTCACAAGTAGTTCACCGGCATTATCTGAAACAAGATTAACTATCATCTCCTCATTATTAGAACCACCTGGTACCCATACTGATATATCTCTTAGCATAACTGGATATTGAGAAATTGTTTTAAAGTTTATCTCTCCCGCTTCAGGCAAATTAATATAATTTTCAATTTTTGCTTTCTTATATATCTCATCAAGTGGAATTTCTACAACTTCATGATTATCAGAAATATTTTCTTTTATTTCCACATCTAATTCATCTGATAGTTTTTTTAGGACCTCAGATAAAATAACAGAAGCTCTTGGTTTCTTTCTTCCCTTTCCTTTTTTAACACCAATTGATAGATATGGTTTTTCTATAATTTCTCCATCACTGATAGTAAAAGTATTACCTATCTCAAACATCAATAGATCATCAATTCCAACAAGGTCCATATTATTTTCATTTAATTCAATAGCCTTATCCATACCATCTTTCATATTTGTACGTAGAAATGCCTTATCTTCAGCAAAAGGTTTCATCATTTCAATATCCCCCTTGTCTCTGAATACATAAGTTATAATCTCTGAGAATCCAGACTCAACTAATGTTTTTCGTATAATTTGTCCTACAACATGCTCTTTATTAACCGACACATCAAAAGAAATATCATCTAATGACTTTTCCTCTATGTTGTCATATCCATATAGTCTCCCTACCTCTTCAATTATTTCTTCCTTTATTCTAAGGTCTAATCTTTGGTCTGGAATCTCTAATACATACCTATCAGAATCTGAAGTAGTCATTCTTTTATATCCAACAACAAGATCTCCAAACCTTTCACTATCTGAAATATTTTCTGTTATAACTCCTGAGTCATTATGTTCTGTACAGTGGATTACTCTTCCATCTCCAAGATATACACCAACATGGTCCACTCCATGTTCTACTTTTGTACCTTTTAAATATTCAACACTCTCAAAATCAATCTTTCTTTTCAAGATTCCAGTATTTGAAAATACTAAATCTCCAGGAAGAATATCCTCCTTCTTAATATCATCCCCATACACAAATTGATCCACAACCATTCTTGGTATTGATATTCCACCTTGTGCATACGCATATGATGTTAGTGATGAACAATCAAATGCATCAGGAGAATCATTTGTAACAGACGCTCCATACTTATACGGCTTACCTTCTGCATTTTTTACAACCTCTAAAACTTTTTCAGTTGGATTTACAATATTCCATGATATTTCCATCCTATCAAAAATACTTTCAATTTCAGAATTATTTAATTCTAAACCAAGAAGAGAATTAATTTCTTCTTTTGATACTCCTAGATAATATGGTTTTCTTGGATTTGGATATTCATCTATAACCTCATGAAAGATTGTTTCATCTTTTGAAGCATACTCTTTTATTAATTCTATAGCCCTCACTATCCCCGCTTCTGTTTGATTAGGATGAATTTCATTTTCATATCTCTTAGAAGCATCAGTTCTGATATTAACCTTCTGTGCAGTCTTTCTGTTTGAACCAGGAAGGAAGTTTGCAGACTCTAAAACAATATTTCTTGTATTACCATCAACCTCTGCTTTAATCCCCCCTTTAACACCTGCAATGGCAAGTACTGCCTTCTCATCAGCAATTACAGTGATAGTTTCATCAAGCGTAATATCTTTTCCATCAAGAGTCATCATCTTTTCTCCTTCTATAGCCTGTCTCACAACGATATCCCCATCCAGCTTATCCTTATCAAAAGCGTGCATTGGTTGACCAGTTTCATTTAAAACAATATTAGTAATATCAACAATATTGCTAATACTTCTTTGTCCAAGTACCTCCAACTTATCCTTTATCTCCTTAGGTGAATCTTTAATATCAACATTATCAATTTCACACGCCATATATCTTGGACAATCCTTAGTCTCCATTCTAATTTTTTGTGTAGCTGGTACAGGATTTAGTGAAGAAACATCAAACTCTTTTCTTTCCTTCATTGGTATATCAAACACAATTGAAATCTCTTTTGCTATTCCATCATGAGAAAGACAATCATGTGCACGGTTTGGTAATACATCAAGATCTATTACTGTATCTCCATTAATCTCTTTAATTCCCTCAACCTCAAAAGCAGACTTAGTAAGTTTTTCTACTAAATCTTTTGGGTTGATGAGTTTTTCATCAAAATATTCTTGTAACCATTTGTATGAAACTAACATATATTAAAATTGATTTACTAATCTAAGATCTCCAGAGTATAGATGACGAATATCATCAATACCATATTTAAGCATCGCCAATCTATCAATTCCAACTCCGAAAGCAAATCCTGAGTATTTCTTAGGATCTATTCCTGATGCCATTAGTACATTTGGATGTACCATTCCTGCTCCTAAAATCTCTATCCAACCATTATGTGCACATGAAGGACAACCCTTACCAGAACATCTAACACATATCATATCTATTTCCACTCCAGGCTCCACAAACGGGAAATATCCCGGACGCATTCTAATCTCTGCCTTATCACCAAAAAGTTCCTTTAGGAAGGTGTTTAGGGCCTTCTTAAGGTGTCCCATGGACACACCCTCTCCTACAACAAGACCTTCTAATTGATGAAACTGTGCCTCATGGGTTCTATCAGTAGCTTCATTTCTAAATACCTTTCCTGGAGAAAGAATTTTAAATGGAGGTTGATGATTTTCCATATATCTAATCTGAACAGGAGAAGTATGTGTGCGCAAACATTTCTTGTCGTGATCCTTAATCCAGAAAGTATCTTGCATATCTCTTGTTGGGTGTTGTTTTGGAATATTTAAGGCATCAAAATTATGAAACTCATCTTCTATCTCACGATCCAATGCAATCTCAAAACCCATATTGGAAAAAACCTTCACCAAATCATCATATATTCTATTTATTGGATGTATGTGCCCTTTTTGTTCTTTCATATGTTTGTATTATACACTAATTCTCTTCTCTAGTTTTACCCACTAAAGCATTATTCTCATCTGACCAATTATTGATAACTTCCTTTAACTCTTCGTATGGCAGGAACTCTGTAAACGTTTGTTCTCCTACCACCATAGATGGATATTGATTAATATCAAAGAGTGTCTCTAGAATATCTACAGTAGATACCTCAATCGCACCATCAAACCAATATACACGAACGTTTCCATTCTCCTCACGTATTGCATCAAGTACAATTGATTGATTCTTACAAGCTCCACAGTCCTCTCCTGAGAAATATAGAACTGTTGTAATATTATACCCACATCTGTTACTTAACTGTTTTACTAGAAGATAGTCTTTAATTTGGAGTAGAGCATATCTTTCTTTTAGATATTGCACATCTTTATTGTCACCCCCTAATTCACTTTCCAAGAATTTAATTCTGCTCACTAGATTATTTAACTCTTGAGTAACTCCTACCTCAAGTTCTCCTCCAAGAAATATCTCCTGACATGATGCATTTTCAAGAAGTGCAAACCTTGTCTCTGTAGAAAGAATACTAAGTGTTAAATTTTCTTGTAGAGATGTTAAATTTTCTAAACGGGACTTGTTAATCTTGTCTGAAATATAGAATACAGAAAAGAATATCGTTGATGTGATAATGAAAACTATTATATATTTTAATGCGTCTCTTTTTATTGTCATATTTAATTAATTATCTCCATTTAATATTAGATGTAGTGATACTATCATATATATTTTTAATAACCAGAACAGGAATGAACAATGAATACAGTACAAAAAATGAAATTATAGGTAGTGGGTTTATTGATCTCTCATTAACAATATGCTTACCAAACATAATTAAGAAGAAAATACATGAAAGAATAACAAGGTATATAAATGCAGCTGGCCCAACACTAAATTCAAAGAGTCTTGCAAATAGATTTTCAAAACCTTTCCACCCCACAAGATTAACTTCTATAATAATTCTAAATATATTTTTTAATAAAATGAATATTGTAATTACAAATGAGATGCTAATAGCAATGTATGAGAACAGAGACATTGGAAGTGTGAAGAATCCAAAATTATGATTAGCCTTACTAAAAAACATCTTCTTGTAGTCATATGAATTCTTTAAAAAACCATGTCCCCACCTTCTTCTTTGATTCCATAATTTAATGAATGTATCTGGAGCATTTGTGTATGCAAGCGCATGATGGGTTTGCCCAACTTTCATTCCGTGTCTTTGCATACGGAAAGTAATCTCAAGATCCTCTAGTTTATGAGCATCCTTAAATACTCCAATCTTTTCAAAAACTTCTTTCTTGTATACAGAGAAAGCCCCAGGAACAACAAGTGCTCCATGAACAAGAGCCAGAAGAGTTTTTGTGAAAGAGAACATCTGGTACTCGATCATTTGTGCGTACTGAACAATTGTTTTTGGGTCTCTAACCAAAATTGTTGATCCTACAGAATCAAGTTCTGGATCATTTAAAAACTCTCCAATTATTATATTAAGTGCATTTTTTTCAAGAATTGTATCAGCATCAATTGTAGCAATGTAGTCTCCAGTTGCTATTTCAATACCAAGATTATTTGCAGTATGCTTACCTCCATTATCCTTTTTCATAAGAACAACATTCTTAATATCTTTAAGTTTTTGCATTTCATTCCAAGTAGAATCAGATGATCCATCGTCTACCATGATAATCTCTATTTTATCTTGTGGGTAATTCAGTTTTTGTATTGACTCTACAGTAGAAACAACTGTTTTCTCCTCATTCCAACAAGGAATAATCAATGAGACAACAGGAAAATCATATTTCTTTTCTTCTTTCTCTTTTCTCTTTGAATGTGAAAAAACATCACTGTTATCAAGAAAGGTAACAAGGAAAAATATCTGAAAATATAGGGTTATAAATAGAAATACATATTCCATAGATAGACCGTATATTACCCCACAAACACCTAAAATTCAACCATTTTTTGAGCCACCTGTCAGATTCGAACTGACGACCTATTGTTTACAAAACAATTGCTCTACCAACTGAGCTAAGGTGGCTTCTGACAAATTATATACAAAAGTTAGATAATTGCAACTATTTGTCTTCTGGACTTTCTCCTACTTTTCTTAAATATTCTGAAGGACTTGATGGTGTAGAATCCTTAGTCTTCTTATGATACTTACTTCTCAATTTTGTGATCCTAATTGATACTCTTTTTGTAACGACATGAAGAATATCTAATAATAATTTTAGAATCCATGCAAATACCCCCTTAATGTTTAAATTGAAATTTTCAGATGCTCCTTTTATAGATAAGTTTAATTGATTATGTTTTTTTATAATCTTTTTATCAAAATCATCCGTCATATTTTCATACTTAGGGAAAGTTTTTCCTTTTTTTCTAAGTATTCCAAATACAAAAACCGCTATTATTAAAACCAATAGAATAATCGATAGAATTGATAATGCGGTAATCATATTTTATTTAATTAGATAGAGAATCTTTGGAATCTGCTGATTTCTACTTTTTCTCCAAACTTTTGTGTGGCCTCATCAAGCATTTCCTTTATAGCTTTCTCAGGGTTTTTAACAAATGATTGTTCTAGTAGAACTTTTTCCTTGAAGTATGCTGCTATTTTCCCATCAAGGATTTTAGCTTGCATCTCTTCTGGCTTATCTTTAACTTCTTCAGCAAAAACTTCTGTTGCCTTAGCTTTTGAATCAGCATCAATATCTTCTACTGTCTTGTACTCAGGAGCTACGGCTGCTACTTGCATAGCAAGATCATATGCTAGTGCTTGGAATTCTTCATTCTTAGCAACAAAGTCTGTCTCACAAAGTAATTCAACCATTCCTCCTACAGTTCCACCTGCGTGGATGTATGAAGCAACAGTTCCAGAGTTTAATTCTCTATCAGACTTCTTGTCTGCTGCTGCACGAGATTGTTTAGCAAGCATAACTTTTGCCTTCTCCATATCTCCACCAGCTTCTACCAAAGCCTTCTTACATTGCATAATTGATATTCCTGTATCATCTCTAAGAGCTTTAATTTGCTCAGTTGTAATTTCTGACATATTTATATTATTAAGTATCTTAAGTAATGTGCTTGATATTATATCAAACTACGCGTTTTTTGCTTCCTCTTTTCCTGAAAGGTATGCTTCTTTTATTTGGTTTGAAACAAATGTCAAACTAGCAATAGAAACATCGTTAGCCACAATTGGATATTTTATCTCTTCAATGTTACAGTCTGATCCTGAAATTGAAATTACAGGAATTCCTAATAGGAGTGCTTCTGCAACAGCAATATCTTCTCTAGATGAATCAATTACAAACATTGCTGATGGTAATTTCTTCATTGTATCTAATCCTCCAAACTTCTTTTCTAGCTTCTCAATATCTCTGTCGATAAGAAGTCTTTCCTTCTTTGTGTATCCACCAAGAAGACCTTTTTCCTTCTTGTCTGAAAGATCATTTAATTTATTAACTCTACTTCTTACTTCACTAAAGTTAGTAAGAGTTCCTCCAATCCATCTTCCTGCTACATATGGCATATCAAGTGACTCTCCGATTGACTTAATAATTCCAACAGACTCGTGCTTCCCTCCTACGAATAAAATTTGTTTTTCTTCTTTTGCAAGTTGGGCTACAAACTCTTTTGCAGAGTCTAGAAGGACAACTGTCTTTTCTAGATCAAAGATTTCAACATTATCCTTTACACCAAAAATGTATGGTGAAACTGATGGATGTCTACGTGACTTTGAATATGCAAAATGAGCACCTGCTTCGAATAGCTTAGTAATCATTTCTTCTTTATTTTTTATGTTTTCTGACATGTGCAGGAAATATTAACAAATTGGGGGTAAAAAGCAAGGAATATTTTCTATAGCCTAAACGTAATACATCCACTAACCTCTGTACAACTTGGTGGGAATGAGTTTGATTGATATGAAGTCCCAGTTTTTAGACTTGCTGAGGTTAGAGAGTTATTCATGAAAGCATCAGCTTCAATACTTGTAACACTATCAGGGATAGTTACTGAGGTTAGA
>Ga0136601_1000497_pt1 | contig 16651 bp, 18 predicted proteins | sample AntRauMFilla2699_FD_181020 | JGI IMG/M metagenome (GOLD analysis project Ga0136601, IMG submission 181020) | Saline lake microbial communities from Rauer Islands, Antarctica - Metagenome Filla 2 #699 | ecosystem: Environmental > Aquatic > Non-marine Saline and Alkaline > Saline | place... | reverse complement strand
ACATATTTTTTGATTAATTTAATAATTATATTTAAATTGATTTTAGCTAATTAATTTATTTTGTAAATCTATCGGTGGTTCTTCTCCGATATGTGTATATGCTGCAAAAGTTGCAACACGCCCCCTAGGTGTTCTTTCTATGAATCCTAATTGTATTAAATAAGGTTCGTTAAATTCCTCAACTGTTGATGGTTCTTCCGAAATAGACATTGCAAGAGTGTGTAATCCAACAGGACCACCTCCAAATTTGTTTATTAATGTTTTTAAAACTGTTGTGTCTGATTTTGATAATCCAACCTCATCAATATCTAACATTTCCAAAGTTTTCATAACATTTTCTTTGTTCATATCCACCTTATGAACCTGGCAGTAGTCTCGACATCTTTTTAGTAGGTAGTTTGCAGTTCTTGGGGTTTGACGGCTTCTTTTTGCAATTTCTGAAATTGCTCCTTCGTCCCCAACAACTCCTAAGATTTTAGAAGATCGGTCTACAATTTTCTCAATTTCAGTTTGTGTGTAAAATTCTAGTCTGTGAATTCCTCCTGAGAATCTAGAACGTAACGGGGAAGAGAGCATGGATATTCTTGTTGTGGCAGCTATGAGAGTAAAAGATGGTAATTCTAATTGAATAGTTCTAGCAGAAGGACCTTTACCAATTATAATATCTAAAACCCCTGATTCCATTGCTGGATATAGAACTTCTTCAATAGATTTATTTAGTCTGTGAATTTCATCAATAAATAAAATATCTCCTTTGTTTAGGTTTGTAAGTATAGATGCAAGGTCTCCAACCTTTTCAATTGAAGGACCAGATGTAATTTTAATCTGCGAATTAGTATGTTTTGCAATTAAGTAGGCGAGTGTTGTTTTTCCAAGCCCTGGTGGACCATAGAAAAGAATATGTTCTGATGCAACCTCTCTTTGTCGCGCTGCTTCTAGTAAAATATGTAAATTTTTCTTGATAGATTCTTGTCCAATATACTCATCCCAGGTAGAAGGTCGAAGCTCTTGCTCTAAAGAAGATTCTGGTTTATACTCTTTGTCCTTGCTATTTTGAGTTGATTTACTTGACATAAAATTAATTTGTGTTAATGTAGTTAACGACTTGGCACAAAGTGTTATTTAAAAAACTTATTCGAATATATTTCGAAACCATAAATCTCTAAGCAAAAATGGTTTATTCCTATCTGGTATTTCATCAAGGACGTTCTTGGTAAGTAACTTTGTTACTTTTCTGAGGCTATCCTCAGATTATTTACCTACCTTTTTATCTCGGTATTTAAAGGTCTTGCTTAGAGATTTATAGTTTTGAATCTAAATCTCTCGTTTCGTTTTTTAAAGTTCTTATATGTTTTATATTAGTCATAATTCATATAATTACAACTAGTCAAAAAGAAAAAATTGTTTCCTCATTGAAAACCTAGACATTTATGTCTGGGTTTTCTTCATTTATTGACTCAATCTCTAAATCAATATCAATAACTCTTTCAACCTCACTAAGTGTTGTTATTCCGTTTATAACTTTGATTATGCCATCTTGAGCCATTGTCATAATACCTTGTTTTTTTGCTGCTTTTGCAATTTCTCTTTCGCTAGGGTTGTCTTGGATTATCTTCTCAATTTCATTTGTTGTGATTACTGCCTCGAATACACCAATTCTTCCTCTGTATCCTGTTTCATTACACTCTTTGCAACCTTTAGATTTAAAAATCTTTCCTGTGAACTCTGGTTTTTCCGGATCAATAATATGATTATGAATTTTTTTAATAATTTCTAGCTCTCGACCTTCTGCAGAAACTTCTTCTTTACAGTGAGAGCAAACTTTTCTAACAAGTCTTTGGGCAATTGCCATAGATACAGCAGAGGTAAGTATTTTTGGATTTATTCCTAAATCGATTAAACGAGTGAATGCACCAGCCGCATTATTTGTGTGAAGGGTAGAAAATACCATGTGACCAGTTAGGGCGGCTTGTATTGCAGTCTCTGCTGTCTCACTATCACGAATCTCACCAACCATTATGATGTCAGGGTCTTGTCTTAGTGAACTTCTTAGTCCAGACGCAAAAGTGTAACCTTTATTTTTATCCACCTGAGTTTGGACAATTCCAGGAAGGTGGTATTCAATAGGGTCTTCAATAGTAATAATTTTTATGCTTGGACCACGACGTTTATTAAGGAAAGAGTAAAGAGCTGTTGTTTTACCTGAACCTGTTGGACCCGTATTAAGAATCATTCCTGTTGGTTTTTCAATTTCATCTAGAACTAATTTCAAAAGTTTTTCTGGAACACCCAGGTCTGTAATTGGGACAGTTAGAGAATTAGGATCAAGAAGACGCATAACAATAGATTCACCATTATTACCAGGTAAAATTGATGTTCTTATGTCTATTTCTTTTTCTCCAATATTTACATTAAAACGACCATCTTGAGCAGCATCTCTAATGTTAAGTTTTAGTTTTGAAAGAAGTTTTACTCTAGATAGTAAAAGCTTATAAGTTTCATGGTCAAATCTTGTTACATCATTTAGAACACCATCCAATCTAAAACGTAGACGGACTTGTTCATCTTCTGGTTCGACATGAATATCAGATGCTTTTGCTGAAATACCAGCTGCTACAATAATTTCCACAATACGAGAAATTCTAAATGCTTTTTTCATCTGCATTACTTCATTTATGGATTTCTTAACTTCTTCAATTGAACTAAATTCACTGATTAGCTTTTCTATTTCATTATTTGCAACATCTAAAGTTCCTGATTTTGACTGTGTTGCAAAAGAAATATCATTATATCTTTCCCAGGCTCTTTCTAGGCTTTGAGTTGAGACAATAAAGGGTTCTATTGTGTATCCTCTCTCCTGAAGTCTTTTGATTTGATTTTGAACCTCTTGAGTGTTTGGTGTCTGTATTGCTACTGCTAGTTTTTTATTAAGTAGATTAAAACCTGCAATTTTTGCTTGTCGTGCTTCATCTTCTGGTATTAGTCGAAGTGCGTCAGTATCTATAGAAGCTTTTGATAGATCAGTGTAATTGATTCCGTACTTTGTAGAAAGCATTTGTGCTAATTGTTCCTCTTCTTTTTCATGAAGCTCTTTTAGTCTTTGATTTTGTTTTTCATCATCGAAATGAATTGTCATTTGAAAATATTATAGCAAGAAAGGTGGGGTGGGGCGATTTTAGGATTCAATATCTTATTTTGTCTTAGGGGTTGCTTTTTTTTAATACTATGATATAATATAGAAAGATAAAGAAACCTCATGTTGAGGTGAAATTTAACCAAACAACCCTTGGGAGAGGGTATCAAATGAAAAAGTTCATTTTAAACATTGTATTACTTGTCTTGGTCATAACTCTTTCTGGTTGCGTATCAAGCTATCCTCAAAGAGGTGGGTATCCATCTAATGGTGGTGGAATTACATGTCGTCCATCTACTCCTCCACCTTGTGGATACGGAAATCGTTATCCTCAGCAAAGACAACACCCAGGATACTATACAGGGACTAACCGTCCTCGTTACCAGGTTCAATACAAGGATATGGTTCCATACGGATATCGACGCTACTAGTTGATGTGTGTATTAAAAATTCCAAACCCTTTCTCTTAAAACGAGAAAGGGTTTTTTATTATTTAGGTATTGACAAAAACTTAAATAATGTTATATTCTATATTAGAATTTTGTGACATATCTGTTGCAATTCGATCTTAACAATAGGGAGGGAAACCCTTAATATAATGAAAACAATAATCAATATTGTCCTCGGAGTCTTCTTTTTGACTTCATTCGTTTGCGCCGGTGCTATTAATTCAGAAGTTGGTGGCTACAAAATAATCGGAGAAATTGGTGGTTCTTCCACAAATTTCTTTGGTCAACCAACAGTTCCTGACGGGACCATTAGTGGTTCTGTTGCGAAACAAACAGTTACTGCATCTGGCAAGTCAAATCAATTCGCAAATGCTCTAGCCTACCTTGAAAAAGATGGGAAAGTGCAAAATGTGATGATTTCTGACGGAGCTCAGATCGTTCTTAATTCAGAAGGTAAAGCTTGGTGGATTAAGGTTAAAGATTGTGTTACTGGAAAAACTTGCTACCAACGTATAAAAGTTTATCAGCTCGGACCAAATGTCCCATGTTCTACAACACAAGTTGCATCTACTGACGTTGTTTCTGAAGTAGAAGTGGTTATGGAAAGAGCCGAATCAGCAAAAGTTTTTGAGGAAACTAAGTCTGTTGTGGTTTGTGAGCCTGATTTCAGTTCAGAGTGTCTCGATTCTGGAAGTATGACTGTTTATACTCGTAACAAAAACGTTACTTATGTTACAGCCATGTCTCCATACAACAATGTTGTATTGATGACAGATAATTCTAAAATCAAAATCAGAAAAGGAAGTGATGAAGAGGTGCTGGATTACAGTATCCTTCCTCACCAAGTCACTGAGTAGACAATGATTCATTATTCAGCAACCCCGCACTAATAAGTGTTAGGGGTTGCTTTTTTTTAATACTATGATATAATATAGAAAGATAAAGAAACCTCATGTTGAGGTGAAATTTAACCAAACAACCCTTGGGAGAGGGTATCAAATGAAAAAGTTCGTTCAAATAATAAGTCTTGTAGTTGTAGTTGTAGTTTTTACAGGTTGTGCTGGAACTCAAAAATCAACTCGAAATGCAGCAATTGGTGCAGGTACAGGTGGTGTCATTGGTGGCGTCGCAGGTAATAACATTGACGGTTTAAATACTGTTGAGGGTGCAGCAGCTGGGGCATTAATCGGTGGAGTCGTTGGCTGGTTGGACGGTAATAACAGAGATCGTAATGATGCTTTGTATTATCAACAACAGCAACAACAACAAAAGTTGTGGGAGCTAGAACAACGTCAACAACAAAGTCATCAACACTCAGTTAATTCTGGTGGCCGCCCTTCTCATGAGGAAGCTCATAGATTAGGAATTCCACATAAGTGCCCTGATGGTACTCAATGGAACAAGAACCAATCATCTTCTGGTTCTGGTCAACCCGCATCAACCTATAGTAATCGTGCTTCCACTTGGGAGCAAAGTTCTAATGGTTATGATCTACAACCAGTCGTAAACGTTACTAATATTTACGGTAATGTTTACACAGGTCGTGATGGTTATCGTTATTATGATAACTGTGGACGTTGCCACAAGAGTCACCGAGTTAACTCTCGCTGCTTCTAGTGTTACAAGACTTAAATTCAAGTCCTACTCTTTCAAGGGTAGGACTTTTTTATTGCTTGACAAATAGTTTATATGTGATATATTATATTCAAACCTTAGGAGATAACTCCTATAAAGTTCATTACATTGTTTGTGTGTTTCCTCGGACATACAGACTTATATTAATTAAAACCCTTAGAAGGAGGGTTAAGAGGATTCAATTATGTTGAAAAAATATTGGAAACGTATCGCCATCACAATGGGAGTAATCCTGTTTATCGCTTTTTGTGTCGTATCTGTTTTGTTTATTACAAAAGCAGTGACCGTCGCAATCAAAGATCTTAAACAAGTTAATGTTGTCGAAGCACAAGTTGTCGAAGTGGAGACGAAAGTCGAAGCTCAGCCTACTGGTGTTGAAGCTCAGCTCAAACCAACTCTTGATGTTGCAGTCGGTGAGTTTACAAGACGTGCTGTTCCACCAGAAGTGGTAACATTCGATTTGTTTACAACATCTTCAGACGGATTGTTTGCTGTCCCCGTGATTAAGACACCTCAGGGTGTTGGTCCGTATTTAGGAGAGGGTCAACCTCTTGTGAATACTTATCCTCATGGAGATCAGTGGATTAATGCTACATGGAAACATGTAAAAATCGTAGATGGTTATGGTAAGCCTGTTTCAGGTATGCCTGGTATCTATCGAACAGTTGAAGGTGTTCAAAAATACCAAACTCATATATGGGCTTTGGTTCCGGCTAAAAACCAGAAAGGTTAGCACCTCGTTAATTGTCTCAAGTCCCGCACACTATATGTGTTGCGGGGCTTTTTTATTACTTAAAATATTAAACTCGCATTTTTCCATAAAAAAGATTAATCTATAAGGATGGAATTTAATATAGAATCTGAAAAAGAATTAGGAAATATTGCAGAGGAAATATATAAAAATCTTCTTTTAAAGATAGCGCTAGAAGATAGAACTGGAAAAAAATATAATGCTACTGTTATCGCTTTATTTGGTGATCTTGGTGCAGGGAAGACTACTTTCACAAAATATTTTGCTGAGAAACTAGGTATAAATGCAGATAAAATTATTTCCCCAACTTTCGTATTACAAAAAAGATTTTCTTTAGAGGGTGGTCAAGAAAAAGATAGTGACAAAAAGTCATTAGAAGAAGATTCAAAAAAACACTCATTTAAAAACCTATTTCACTTAGATGTTTACAGGATCGATTCTTCAAAAGAAATATTGTCTCTTGGTTGGGATAATATGATTTCTAATCAAGAAAATATAGTTTTGGTGGAGTGGGCAGATAAAATAAAAGATATTTTACCTGATGATACTATTAAAATGTTTTTTGAATCTACAGATGTTAATTCAAGAAAAATAAAAGTTGAAATAAATTAATTTAAATAATCATAAAAATGCCTGAAAAAAAGATAAATCCTTCAAAAAAAACTTCTACTAAAAAAAGACAAAAAGTGGTTATTTTAGATTCGCACGCAATTCTACATCGTGCTTACCATGCTCTTCCAGATTTTTCATCCAGTAAAGGTGAACCAACCGGTGCAATCTATGGACTTTCAATGATGATTATTTCAATCATTAAACAATTCAAACCAGATTATATTTTGGCTGCATTTGATTTACCAAAACCAACTTATCGACATGAGGCATATGCAGATTACAAAGCGGGTAGAAAAAAATCTGATCCGGAATTGGTTTCTCAGATTAAGCGAGCTTATGATTTTTATAAAGCTTTCAATATTCCTGTTTATGAAAAGGAGGGTTATGAGGCAGATGATGTTTTAGGAACTTTGGCCGATGAACTTAAAAAAGATTACGATGTGATGATTGCTTCTGGTGATATGGATACTTTGCAGTTAGTTGATAAGAAAAAAGTTCAAGTGTTCACTCTGAAGAAGGGGATTAAAGACACTATTATTTATGATGAAAAAGCAGTTAAAGATCGTTTTGGTTTTGATCCTAAAATGCTAATTGATTACAAAGGTCTGCGAGGTGATGCATCGGACAATATTATTGGTATTCCAGGTATTGGAGAAAAAACCGCAACAACTCTGATTACCACTTTTGGTCCAATAGAAAAAATTTATAAAGAATTGAAAAAAAATCCAGAGAAATTTGCTGAGGCAAAAATCACACCTCGTATTCAAAAATTGTTATCTGATAATAAAGAAGAAGCAGAGTTTAGTAAGATGCTGGCTACAATTCAGCGAGATGTTCCTGTTAAGGCTGAACTTCCAAAAGAGACATGGTTAGAAACAGTTTCTACAGATAAAATTCACAAACTTTTTATGGATTTAGAATTCAGGACTCTGACTGCTCGTCTGAAAGATATAATTCCTTCTCTAAAAGATAAGACAGAGGAGGATTTTTTGAATGATGTTATTGATGGGGATTCAAGTAGTTCTTCAGATTCTACTGAAAAAGAACAACCAAAAATTGATGCAAAAAAATTAAGTGAAACAAAAGTTGCACTTTGGCTTTTGAACTCATCTCTTACAAATCCTGATTTAGAAGATATCTTTAATTACACAAAGAGTGAAAATTTTGAGGATGCTTATAAAAAAATAATGACAGAGATTGATCATGAGGGGATCAGCGAATTATTTAATGATATTGAGAAACCTTTAATTTCTATTATTTCTCAGATGCAAAAAAATGGTGTGAAAATAGATAAAAAATTCTTAAAAGATTTATCAAAGGAGTATCACATAATAATAAATGCTCTCCAGAAAGATATTTATAAAATGTCTGGTGTTGAATTTAATATTAATTCTCCACAGCAATTAGCTGAAGTCTTGTTTGTGAAAATGGAACTGAAATATAAAGGAATGAGAAAAACTTCAACTGGTAAATTTTCTACCAAAGAGGAAGTTTTACAAAAGCTTCGTCCAGAACATGAAATAATAGATAAGATTTTAGAGTATCGTGAGATTCAAAAACTTGTTTCTACTTATATTGATAATATTCCCAAATTAGTTTCAGAGGATGACGGACGTTTGCACGCAACATTTTTGCAAACCGGAACAACAACAGGAAGGATGGCTTCAAATCAACCAAATCTTCAAAATATTCCTGTAGGTTCAGATCGTGGAAAAAAAATTCGTGAAGGTTTTGTTCCTGAGAAAGGCAATGTGTTTTGTGCTTTTGATTATTCTCAGGTAGAGCTTCGTATCGCTGCATTTTTATCTGGTGATGAAAAATTGATTTCTGTTTTTAAGCAAGGGAAAGACATTCACACGGCGGTTGCCATGGAAGTTTTCGAGCTTAAAGAGGAATCCGAAGTTACAAAAGAAATGCGTCGCCAAGCAAAGGTTATCAATTTTGGAATTTTATATGGAATGGGTGTTAACGCTTTGAAAGATAATTTAGGTTCTGATAGAAAAACTGCCCAAGAATTTTATAATAAGTATTTTGGAATTTATACTGGTCTTGCAGACTATCTAGAGAGCACCAAAAAAGCTGCAGCAGAAACTGGATTCACAAAGACACTTTTTGGTCGACGTAGATATTTTGAAGGTTTCAAATCCAAGCTTCCATTTATTCGCGCTGCAGCAGAGAGAATGGCTATAAATGCACCAATACAGGGAACTAGTGCTGATTTGATTAAGTTTGCAATGGTAAAAATTGATAAGTATGTAAAAAAAAATAAAATAGAAGATAAAATTAGACTAATTCTTCAAATTCATGACGAAGTTATCTATGAGGTTGATAAAAAAGAAGTTGAAAAGCATGCTCCAGAAATTAAAAAAATAATGGAATCAATTTTAAGTCCTGAAAAAACAAAAGGTATAAAATTAGTTGCAGATTACGAAGTTGGAAATAGTTGGAAAGAGGTTTAGGGGTTGTTCTATCTAGTGTTGACACTTTAGTCATGATAGTTTATTGTATTGCCAGATTTGTTTTTTGATTTCGTCAACAGAAGTAGTCCTCCTGCTATCCTACTTCTGTTGAATCAAGCTTGCTCTCGGAGCCTGATTGTTGGATAGGTTGTCCAACGCAACAAAAACAACCCAGACATAAACTCATCATGCACCTTCTTTTGTATGAATTGTCTTGTTAAGGACCTACGTTGATTGTTCGCGTAGGTCCTTTTTTATTTGTATAATCTTTTTATGATTTATTTTCTTTATGGTGATCCCAATAAAATTTTTATTAAGTCTAATGATTTGATTGATAATATTATTAAAAAAAATAAAGACGCTACTTTTTTTAAGATCGATCAAGATAATTTTTATGATTTTAATATTGATGAGTTGACTGGCGGGAGATCTCTTTTTACTGGCAAACAAATAGTTTATCTAAAAAGAGTTTTTGAAAATAATACAATTTCAGAATCGTTAATTAAAAATATAAAAAATATCTCATCTTCAGAGAATATTTTTATTATTGCAGAGGAAAAACTTAAAAAACCAATTTTTAATAAAATAGAAAAAAATTCAGAAAAGGTTCAAGAGTTTGAAATTAAAAAAACTTTTTCTAAAAGAGAAGATAATATTTTTGATTTAGCCCAAGCATTGGGGGAGAGAGATGTTAAAAAATTATGGTCTCTTTATCAGTATAAAGTTAAAACTGTTCGCCCAGAAGAAATTCATGGAATCCTTTGGTGGCAAATGAAAAGCATTCTAATATCGTCTAAGACAGGAACTCCTTCTGGATCAGGACTTAAACCTTTTGTCTTTCAGAAGGCTGCTTATTATTCAAAAAAATATTCAAAATTGGAACTAGAAGAAAAATCAAACGATTTAATTAATATGATTCATGAATCCAGAAGAAGTGGTTTAAGTCTGGATATCTCATTGGAAAGATTTATTTTGAGTATTTAAAAACAGCTCGCAAGAGCTGTTTAAATTGTCCGTCCAGTAGGACTCGAACCTACGACCCTCTGCTTAAAAGGCAGGTGCTCTACCAGCTGAGCTATGGACGGTTAGATAGAGGAGACTATACTAAATTTTTTTAAAAAAGTCTAATCTTGTTGTGTAGATTGTGTTTTTTTATATAATAAACATATGTCACAAATATCATTTGAGGAAGATAAACAAATTTTAAGAAGAATGGACCCTAGAGACGTTGTTCCTGAAAAAGGTCTTGAGGGCTGGATTCATAAACATTCACCATATGGAGCAAACACAAATAGGATTATATTAATTCTAACTGCTATCACCATTTTTGTTATTTCAGCATTTTTCTTTTTGGCCACTATCTATAACCAAAACCAAATATCAGATCAGAGAACTAATTCTTTTATTGAGAGGTCGGGTAATACTAGTAGTAACTAAAAATGAAAAATAAAGCCTTCACCCTTATTGAATTACTTGTTGTTATTTCTATAATATCTCTACTTTCAATATAACACTAGTGAGGCTAGACTAAAGGCAGATGATGCACATATGAGGGTGGAGTCCAATTCAGTAGCTACCGCCATTAGGTTGTACAAAGAGGATAATGGTCAGTATCCAGTCAGCGCTTCATTTCAAGGGCAAATGCTTAATGAAAATGATTCAAATTCTGCTAGAAAAACTGCATACCAACAAAGTATGGAACTACTTGTCCCTAAATATCTTTCGGAGGTGCCAACTTCACCTAGTGGATCTGGTTATTCTTATATGGTATCTGATGATGGAGCAGGGGCAGTTTTTGCAGCTTCTTTGAGCGCCGTATCTTCTGGTGGAGGTTCTAATAAAAATAGTTGTGATTTTGTTAGTCCAGGCTACGATTCTTGCGTTATAGAAATAGGACCACTTACTTGTTCAGATATTACATATAATAATCAAACTCAAGAATGTTTTGACGTGGAGTCTGGTCAAGGAGGTGGTGTTTGTAGTATTAATGGTGACTGTGAAGGGTACTCTACTTCTTCATCTGTTCCAGATGAAGCCTGTTCTTGGTTAGGGACTCCTGATACAGTTTGGATTTGTCCGTATCCTGAATTTAGTGGTAATAAAACTGCAGTATGTGAATTAAATAATTCTGTTTGTTCAGGAGGGTCTAGTTTAGACTATTGTTCTTGTATTTAATTTATTAAAGAGGTAAATCTACTGCGAAAAACCCAGCACCTAGAAATAGGAAACTTAAACAAATAATAGAAATAGTAATGTAAAAAAGTTTTGTTTGACCTAAAACTTTCTCCTTTCCTGAATCTAATATCATTAAGTTTAATAATAAGTATCCGCATACAAGGCTAGATATTTGAGTTAAAAAACCTACGATCATAAAACTAGATGAAATAAGTGTTGATAGGCCTATTATTACAACAGATCCTTTTGCGAAAGGGTGGTTTACTGAATTTAATTTTTTTATAAAAATCTGTCTTTTTGTGAAAAGAGTCTGGTATGCCAGATAAAATACTACTAATCCTATTATAATTCTGACTATAAAAATACCTAAAAGGGTAAACGGTAGTAGTTGTGGAAATATGCTTAACATGAGTGTAGTATATCAGAAAAGATTATGACAGAGAAAAAACAACAAGAATCACAAGAAAAAATATTAATTCTTCATAATATAAGAAGTGTTTTGAATGTCGGTGCTATTTTTAGAACATCAGATGCTATAGGAATTGACAAGGTTTATTTATCAGGTTATACACCTGCACCAATAGATAGGTTTGGTAGAGAGAGAGGGGATTTAGCAAAGTCCGCATTAGGGGCAGAAAAGAGCGTTAGTTGGGAATCTCATTCTGATATTTTTGAATTAATTAATTTATTAAAAAAAGATGGTTTTGAAATTTTATCTTTGGAACAGTCTGAAAATTCTATTGATTATAAAACAGTCGCAAACAAAATTTCAGAAAAAATAGCTGTTATCTTGGGAAATGAAACAGATGGTGTTGATAATAAAATATTAGAATTGAGTGACAAGATTATCGAAATACCAATGAGAGGGGAGAAAGAGTCTTTGAATGTTTCGGTTGCTACAGGTATTTTACTTTATCGTCTTTTTGATAATTAATTTTTTAGCTTTAATTATCTTTTAAGTTTTTGATGTGTATCACAAAAATGAGCACTTCTACCACCAACAACTATTCTTGATATTGTTCCAGAGCATTTTGGTTTTAAACATTCTTCATTTTTCCTTCGGTATACTTTGTGATGCTTTTGAAAATTTCCTGGTGTTCCATCAGGTTGTCTATAGTCAGATGTTGAATCACCACCAAAATCAATTCCTTTTTTGAGAACACTTTTTATATTTTTAAGTAATTCTTTTATTTCCGTTGACGATAGTCTGCTGGGTTTTTCTTCGGGGTGTATTTCTGTCATCCAGAGAGCTTCATCCGAATAAATATTTCCAATACCGGAAATTAACTCTTGCTCCATTAAAATGCTTTTTATTTTACCTACTGGTTTTTTATTTAAAATTTCTTTAAATCTTTTTAAGTTGAATTCTTTTTCTGTGGGGTCAGGACCTAAACCTTTTAAGTCTTTGAATTCCTTAACTACACGATCTGAAATTAAACAAACTTTTGCAAATCTTCGTGCATCAGACAAGACTAAAAAATTTCCGTTTGATAATTCAAAAACTAGCCTTATGTATTGGTTAAACTTGTCTTGGAGAGGTCCTTTGTCTACCGGAACCCATCCATTAACTTTTTTTCTTTCACCACTCACCATTTCCTCTATCTCTGCTCTTTTATATTTTCCATATAGAACGTGGCCTGTCATTTTCATATGAATTAGAATTGTTTTTTTGTCTTTTATCTTTGGTTTTTGAATATCAATTAATACATTTTTACCTATTCGATAAGAAGATATAATTTTTGATCCTATAGCTTCTTTTTTAAATTTTGCAAAATACTTTGGATCTTTAATATTCTCTTTTCCATAAAAATAAGAGCTGTTGTAATTTGTCCAAACAGAAACTATTTTAAGACTTGGTAGTATCTCATTTAATTTTTTAGTTGTTGTTGTTACTTCTGGTAATTCAGGCATTTCTTTATGTTAGAATATTTTTTAATGGATAAGTGGGTTCCCGGTATTTGTATAGTTTTTTCAGCAGTATTTGCGTCTACTGCTTATTTTTTATGGGAAACCAATATCTCTATTGCTTCAGATACTATCACACAAAAAGACTCAGATGAAGAATTTGCTTTATCTGGTGAATCTTTGGATAAGTTAAAAATTTTAATTGTTCCGGGTCATGATTTTGATAATTATGGAGCAAAGTTTAAAGAACTAAAAGAAGAAGAATTAAATTTAGAATTAGGGCAGAAACTTTTTAATTTTTTAGATAAAGAAGATTCATTTGAAGTTTTTATAACAAGAGACGGTAATGGGTATACAAAAACTTTTAAAGAGTATTTATCAAACAGTAAAAGTATTCAAGAATTCATTGATAAAAATAAGAAAGAAACAAAAAATAAAACTCAGTCAGGGCAATTTGAACCAGTAAATGTCGTGGAGCATAATATTGTAAGTGAGGATATAGCCCTTAATCTTTATGGAATAAATAAATGGTCAAATGAAAAAGAAATAGATTTGATAATACATATTCATTTTAATGATTATCCAAGAGGGGACGTAACTAGGGCAGGTAAGTATGATGGATTCTCAATTTATATACCCTCAAAAACTATGACTAGTTATTTTGAATCAAAAACTCTCGCTCAAAAAATAAAATATTCACTTAGCGAATATTTTGATTATAGTAATTTGCCAGTGGAAAAAGATATTGTTATTGAGAATTCAGATCTGATTGCTGTTGGTTCAAATAATACACTTGAAAATTCTGCTTCAGTATTGATCGAGTATGGTTATATTTATGAATCTATTTTTTATGATAAAGAAAAGAGAAAAGAGAATTTAGACAAGGCAGCCTATCAAACATATGTCTCTATAAAAGATTTTTTTCTTAATTAATTTTTTAGATCGATAACTTTTCGTAGTTCTTCTGCTGCCACTTCAAAATCTGACCAGGGAGTCTTTTTATTATTCTCTTCCATTATATAAGGGTCGGTTCCTTTACCACTAATTAATACTACAGAGTCTTCACCAATTTCCTTTGCTTTTTTAATTGCTGTATTTATTGCAATCCTTCTGTCTATTATGTTGTGAGCGGTTTTATTTTTAATGGCGTTTTTCATCTCATCAATAATTTTTTGAGGATCTTCATCGTAAGGATCTTCGTTAGTTAAAATTATTTCATCACAGTATTTCTCAGCTACTTGTGCCATCACAGGTCTTTTCCATGTATCACGCCCTCCTCCTGTGTTTCCAAGAACACATACTTTCTTTTTGTTAGGGAATGCTTGGTATAGTTTCTCAAGCGAATCAGGAGTGTGTGCGTAGTCCACAACAACTTCAAAATTTTGTCCTAAATCAATTTTTTGAACACGTCCTTTTACTTCACTTAGATTTTCGACACCTTTCTTTATTATTTCATGTGAAATTCCTAATTCGTTTGCTAATGTTGCTGCTGCTAAAATATTATAGACGTTAAATTCACCTTCAAGTTTTGAATAAAAAGTTGTTTTTCCAAAACGCATCTCAATTCCACCATCTAGTTTTATGGGTTTTGCATCTGAAAAAGAATAAGATATTTTTTTGTCTGCTGATTTTTCCAGAAAAAGTTCTGATTCAATATCGTCCCCATTCACAACCATAATAGTGTCCTTTTTTGATTTATTATTTAAATTTTCTGCAATGTTTAATTTTGCTTGTCTGTACCTTTCATATGATCCGTGCGACTCGATATGTTCCGGAGATAGGTTTGTAAAAATGAAAGCATCCAAATCTATAAATTTGTGTCGAAATTGTTTTGAACCTTCGGATGTTATTTCTATAACCGCATGTGTGCATCCTGCCTTAACAGAATCAGATAAAAATTTTTGCATAAAAAATCTACCTGGCATAGACATCTTGTGTTTATTTGGTTTTGAATTCTCATTAATTTTGAAGCGAATAGTGTTTGAAAGGGAGGTTTTGTATCCTGCAGCTTCTAGTATTGAATTCATGACCTCGACAGTTGTTGATTTTCCTTTTGTTCCTGTAATTCCTATTACATAAAGTTTTTTAGCTGGAAATTTATAAATAATTGCTCCAGTTAATGTTAATAAGTAATGGTAAATAGGCTGTCCAGCAGAAAATAATCTTCTGGGTATAAACTTTTTTATTTTATTTAAAATTTTCTGCATTTTATTTTGATATTTCTTTCAAGGCCTTTTTGATAATGTCTTCTGGGTTATCTATATCTTTAATTTTTGAAACCGCATCTCTCGCATCTCTTTCTGAATATCCCAAAGCAACAAGCACATCTATAGCAACAACATTTGGATTTTCTGAATTTTTTCCAGATCCGTCTTTATACTCAAATGCTCCTAGTTTATCTTTTAATGCTAAAACAATTTTCTCAGCAGTCTTTTTTCCAATACCCGCTGTCTTTGATAGGTAAGAGGGGTCATTGGATTGAATTCCTGATATTAATGTTTCTGCAGTCGTTGAGCTAAGTATACCTATTGCTGATTTTGGACCGACTCCTGAAATAGTAAGAAGTAGTTTAAAAATAGATATTTCTTTTTTATCCTTAAAACCGTATAAATCAAGTGAGTTTTCACGAACCGCTAAGTATGTCCATATTTGCATTTCCTCTGCGTCTTGAGCAATCTGGAGTAAATCTGGTGTTGCGTGTATTAAATATCCAACCCCGTTAACGTTTAAAGTTATGTATTCTAGGTCTTTGTCTATAATTTTGCCCTCCAAGTATGAAATCATCTTGTTTCTAATCATATCAGATATGAAAAGCCCTTCCAGTTGTTAGTATTGATTTTCTATTGCTTTTTATTGAGTCTTTTGATAAAGTCTTCATCACTTATGGCAATTACACAATCAGCAAAAAAAGAAATCAGAGCTAGCGAAAAGAAAGCAGTTTTTAACCTGCGTCGCAAAAGAGCTATGAAACTTGTTATTAAAGAAATAGGAGACTTATTAAAAGATAATAAAGTTGACGAAGCACAAGCAAAACTCTCTGTTGCATACAAAGCAATCGATAAAGCAGCCAAGATGAATACTATTAAGAAAAATAATGCTTCAAGAACTAAATCTAGATTATCAGCACAAATCAAAAAAGCTAAAGCTGCTAAATAATTAAAAATCCCCCTAAAGAAAGAGGGGATTTTTTTGTTTAAATTATTTAAAAGTTGACTAATTTTTTTATTTAAATAAGATTTACTGGTTGAGTATCTATATTACTCATTTGCTCCCTGTAAGCAGAGCTTTCGGGAGCTGCGTTCGGACGAAATATAAATTTATATTCGCTCCTCATTTGCTCCCGTAAGAAAATCTTGCGGTAGCATCACTCGGATGATACGAAAATAAATTTTCATCCATCCTCATTTGCTCCCGTAGTTCAACGGATAGAATACAAGTTTGCGGAACTTGCGATCCAGGTTCGATTCCTGGCGGGAGCACCACTTAGAGAGGCCTATCGAGAGGGGTATTTGGGTTAAATTAATGAATATTG
>Ga0136601_1000496_pt1 | contig 16731 bp, 27 predicted proteins | sample AntRauMFilla2699_FD_181020 | JGI IMG/M metagenome (GOLD analysis project Ga0136601, IMG submission 181020) | Saline lake microbial communities from Rauer Islands, Antarctica - Metagenome Filla 2 #699 | ecosystem: Environmental > Aquatic > Non-marine Saline and Alkaline > Saline | place... | reverse complement strand
CCATATTCATTTGATGAAATAAAAAGATTTATGGATGGTCGAAAAACTGAAGTGGTTGACCACCACAAAAAGAACTCCTAACCTATGATCCTATAGGTTGATTGGTTTGGGCTACAATATTGTAGCCCAGCTAATCTTAAAAGTTTAACTCACGTTCACCATTATCACCCATACTTTCAAGGTCATCAAAGGTGTCATCAGCAGAACTACGCTTTGGCTTTAAACTAACACCAGCATTTCTACCGGCACGGCTTGCACGTAGTGAATCTTTACCTTTTTTAGTAATTGAACCATCTTTGCTCAATAGACCTGAATGAACCAGAAGATCAAACGTTTCATCATATTTATCAAACTTTTCGTCATCCATAAGATTAGGTAAAGTTCCCTTTACTGATTGACTCAATAGAAAAGGTGCCTGTCTACCAAATGGCTCCAAATCTACAGCCTCTGAATTACCATCATTCTTCGATAATTCATCAGGTACTGATTTAGCACTGATTACTTTCTTAGCTTCTTTTTCGAATTGTTCCATATTCTTCATAGTTCTACTTAAAGCAGCAGACAATGACTTTCGGTTATTAGAAAGACGCTTACGGTGTCTAGAAACTTCTTCCTTAGAGAATCCTCCACTTTTTTCTAGCTTTGAAACAATATTCCTAGCTTTGGTAATAACTTCAATTCTACGTTGAATCTCCGATACTTTCTGAATTAGATCATCACTTAGATCATCCAAAACACCTTCATTTAATTGTGTATATTTAATCAGATTGCGATATTTTTCTAATACCATATCCATCTCATTTTTAAGTTCAGAGATATCCGAATCTTCCATCATTTCAGTAATTAGTTGCATAGTTTAAATTCCTTTGACTTGTTACTCTATTTATTATATAATGCAACTCTTGAATCAAATATGAGGATATATGACAAATAAAACTAAAATTACTGAAAATTTAAACGTAAAATGGCAAGATTTAGATAATGATGGTATTTTTTATTCACCATTGAATCTACCACCGAATGAAGATATGTATTCAGAATTACCATCGGGAATATATAGCACCACATATGATGAGTTTAATAACCTGTGGATGTTTTCAAAGCAGGAAAAAGTATCAGATGGATTAGTGAAAAATGATGACCCAGTATGTGTTGAAATAATGAACGATGTTGAAAAATTCCTTAATTCAAAGGATGTATACAATCGTTTTAATTTTATTTGGAAACGTGGAATTTTATTATACGGGCCACCGGGTTCAGGTAAAAGTACAATTCTTAGTACAATATTGGAATTATTTACTAAGAAATACAACGGTATAAGTTTTAATTGTGAAAGCTTTGGTGCTCTACCACAGATAATTAAGGCATTTAGGCAACAAGAACCCAATCGAACAATTATGGTCACAATTGAAGACGTGGATATGTTAGAACGACAGGGATATGAAGAAGTTTTATTGGATTTACTTGATGGCCAACGACAATTTGATAATATTATATATGTCGCTACTACCAATTATATAGATAGGTTGAGTGATAGAATTACAAATAGGCCAAGTAGATTTGATATAGTTAAACTTATAGATGTTCCAGATGTCAAAGCAAGGTATGATTTTTTGGTAAATATCATGGTATCAACAGGTGAAGTTGTACCTGATAAGGAACTAGAAGAATTAGCCCAATATACTGAAGGCTATTCATATGCACATATTAAAGAACTAGTTATACTTATATATGTGATGGGGCTTGATAGATCAGAATCATTAGATCGAGTTGGTTCCTTGGTGAAGCAGGGTACAGAAATTCCTGAAGATGTAACCAATCATAAAGTTTCAGAATTTCACCCTGATTATTATGGTTATGGTGATAAAGCTGAAGTGGCGGAATATGATACCCATACATCAACCAAACCATATGTAAATAATAAATTAAAAAGTAGTTGACACTGTATAAATAAGTGGTATACTACGCACATCTCAACAAGAGATATAAATAGTTTTACAATATTTGTTGACTTAATAAAAAAAATATTGTAAGATGTATAAATAAATGAAACAGACAGTTTATACTGTCAAATAAAATTAAAAGAGAAAAATGATGAATACAGCAGTAAGTTCGAAACAATTTAGATTAGCACACATTGCGACAGAGATACTCTCGCAACGGGCTACTATTGTGCCGAATAATTATGATAGTATCTCATCCGCTTTCAAAGGAGTAGGTCCAATTTAGATACAAGGACCAGTAAGAAATTCCAAAGAAAGCGGCTAATAAAGCCGCTTTTTTTTGCTTTAAAATTGGGTTATATGAAATGGAACCACGAGTTCCCCACCAAAACCAAACGGTGGTGCAAGTGCTGAAATGCCCCAACTCATATAACGGAACTCGACAGTATGTGGTAATGCTGTCGCCAGCCACGAGGGAACATCAGCTAACACTGTCGCCTCTGAAAAAATACCTTTCACCAAAAAGGTATCTGCCGATGGTCAGTGAAATAAATCACCATTCATTTGCATCCATAGCTGAGTTCTGGTTTAGCGTTAGGTTGAAGCCCTGAAGACGTTGGTTCGAATCCAACTGGATGCACCAATTTTAGGTTATCATGTAATGCAGTAATTAGGTTTTTATGTCGAGAGATGAGTATTGGTACTCTAGAATCCATAATAGTGTTGGGTGATGCCTGTCGCACAATGTAGGTTCGATTCCTACCCTCGGCTCCAAATAATGTAATTCATGTTGTAATAACTCATTATATCGTGTATACTTAATTTTTATTGGAGAATATCATGGGAAATAATGTAGGTATGAAAAGGGGTCAGGTACTGGTAGTAATTGCTGGCAGTTCAGGTTCAGGTAAATCTGCAATAGCTCGTATCATCACAGATGCACTGACTAATTCAAATGTAGTTTTTAAATATGATGATTCAGATGACTTTTATCGCCAAGAGCGTGAACACGTCAACGCTACACGTTCTTTAGACGAGGCTATGTTAATAGCAGAAAAGCATGTAGGTGTAACAGTTCAAGAACGCAATTTATGCAGAGATAGAAAAACTATTAACTATAACAGTTAAATATTAAATTAAAAGAATATCGGGGGTGTGGCGTGATTGGGAAGCATCTGACTGTAAATCAGAGACATGTAGGTTCGAATCCTACGGCCCCCACCAATTTGACTTTATTAAAAATCTATCGTATAATGAAATTTTACATAGGAGTAAAATTATGATAGGAAGTATTGGGACGTTAGCACTACTGTTATTGGTACCATTATCAATTCCACTAATTATGAAAATGTTTTTTCAAAAATCATTGAATATATTAGAGATTGTAATTAATATTGTGATTGTGATACTAATAGTATCAGGAAGTTATTATATTAGTATTACAAGCCAGACTGATGATACAGAAATATGGAACGGTAAAATTATCTCTAAGGATCGTGTGCATGGTGAATACACGAGAAGTTATGAATGTAATTGCTACGAAACATGTTCAGGTAGTGGAAAAAATAGAAGTTGTTCTACCACTTGTTCTACATGTTATGAGGATAGATATACTGTTCATTGGAAAGCTGATGCCAATTATGGATTTGTCAATGAAGAAATCACATTTAAACATTTGGATAGGGGTAGTAGAAGGGTATATAATGAACCTGATCCTCAATCATATACTGACTGTATAGTGGGAGAACCAGCTAGCAAAGAAGAAACATATACTAATTATGTTAAAGCTGTTCCTGATAGTATCATCAACCCATCAACATTATTAAATTCTTTTGAGGGGTTAATTCCATCATATCCAAGAGTACGATCTAAGTATAAAATAAATAGAGTTCTAAATGTTAATTCTGGTATAAGTAAACCGGACAGGGATAGATTGAATATGTTACTTAATGTATCATTAATAGAACTGGCACCAAAAAAACAAGTTAACTTTATTGTTATTGTGACTAATATTTCAGACCCATCATATAGGTATGCAGTTGAATCAGAATGGATTGGTGCAAAGAAAAATGACGCTGTAATTTTCTTAGGCATAGATGGTGAAAAAATCATATGGGCTGACGTTATGACATTTGCCGGTAACATGGGGAATGAAGTGTATAATGTCACACTACGTGATGCATTATTAAATGTTCAAAAATTCGATCCTGATGTACTTGCAATAGTTATGGAAGCTAATACTGATTTATTATTTGATCGCATTAGTATGAAAGAATTTGAATATTTGGGTTCTCAGGTAACACCATCAACCACTGCAATTGTAATTATGAGCATAGTGGGTATTATTTGCAGTCTATTATTATCTATTATCTTTACAAGGGTTGACATTGGTAATCTTGATGGGTATAATCTCCGCAAGTTTAAAAATAGGAGATAAACTATGAACATTAAAGTATTAGCATCATTAGGAATTGTGTCACTTATTTTGATTGTATGTTTTTCAAGTTATGTAACATATCATAATCTTGGAAATAAAAGTGAGAAGGGTATTGTATACGAATATGAAAACCTTCAAAATATCCTTGGACAGTACAGTTTGAAAATTAAAGAAGCTGCACAGGTTCCGGGTATGCAAACAGATGACTTGGTAGAATTATTTACTGGTTCTCTTGATGCACGATATGGTTCAGATGGTTCTCAGGCTTCAATGCAGTGGATCAAGGAACAAAATCCCAATCTAAACCAAGAAACATACATTCAACTTCAGAGAATGATGGAAGCTGGACGTAATAAATTTGAGAACCATCAAAGCAGATTTATTGATCACAAGCGAACATATGAAGTGGCAATGGGTAATTTTTGGGGTGGCATGTGGTTAGGTTTTGCAGGATATCCAAATATTAACTTGGATGATTATAAGACCATTACATCATCACATGCTAAGAAGACGTTTGAAACAGGTATAGATGAGGGTATAACCCTTATAACACGTTAGAGGTAAATATGAATATCAACATTGATTTAGATTGTACACAATCTGAAAAAATAGGATTAGCTGCATTATTAGAAGATTTTTTTAATATATCAGAAACAATGCAACATAAAAATGTACATAAATTAGATTTTAATTTGGCAATTGATCAGATTAATGCCATAAAAGTTCTTCTACAATACCGAACTACAATTGGCAGATATAATAATTTTTTAGAAGATAATTCAGAATTTTTTGATTGGTTTGATAAACAGTCTAAAAAAGAATAAGTATTACAGAGTGTAACGAAAATCAGGTTATCGTCCTCCCTTGGATGGAGGTATATGCAGGTTCGAATCCTGTCACTCTGACCAAATTTAATAAGGATATATTATGTGTGAGTGTTATAAAATTGGTGGTCCATTTATTGCGGAATACCCAGATTGTCATATTCATGGATCATCATCTCAAGGTAGAGATGATAAAATTATATCAATTATTGACAGAGTAGTAGCAGGAGAAATCACATCCGATATTGCATCAGACATGATAGATGAACTATATTATTAATTTTGAATATGAGCTGGTAAAATTTACGGGACTACCGTAGAGCCTATCTGTAGGGTATAGCCAACCTGAATCATTAAAGGTAAGGTACAGAATCATATTCATTTATTAACAATGGCCGAGTAAGCAAACTGGCATCGCTATCAGCTTTAGAAGCTGGTGATTGTGGGTTCGACTCCCACCTTGGCTACCAAACGGGTAAGTCTGAATAGAGTAGTTTACAGATTGCTAAGTAGGTAAGGTATGTTATGCAAATTGGCTGATCACCTCACACTGTGTAACAACTAAACCCTTACTGAGAAAACATGTCGCACTATGTGGCAAGATCATGGAGTAGCAACCATGCCAAATTCAGACACCCACCAATTACACAATGATGCCTCGTAGCTCAATCTTGGTAGAGCACCAGATTTTGATTCTGGGTGTTGAAGGTTCGAATCCTTCCGGGGTAGCCAAATACCATTATATGCTTGATTATATTATAGGTTGTGATATAATACTTCTTTTAAATTTAGAGAAAAATACAAATGTATAAAGAATTAGTTAAAGAAGCCTTTGATGAAGGAAGATATATTGGGACTGAATATGCGTCAGAACGCTTTAAAACGGTAAGTGAAAAGTTATCAAAAAACGAATCGGTGTATGATTTCGGTGAATATGCCATATACAATCGTAGCGTGTTTTGTAGAATTATGCACACTCTACCTTTAATTGTTCGTGATGAACAAGGTCGTTTTGTTGGAAGGTATGACAATAAAAAACATGCCGCTGAAACGCTTAATGTTGAAGTAAAGAAAATATCTGTTGCTATTAATAACAACACATCAGTGAATGGTGTAAAGTTTTTTTACGCAGCATAAGTAAATTAGTATGTGGGTACTCGCCTGACCGTCCCGATTGTAAGAGTAAAGGTCAAAAATATTACCACCCACATAATTAATTATTAGAAATATTTCTTGATAGCTAAAAAAGGACTCCGAAGAGTCCTTTAAGAATTACAAGTTAACAACTTGCATATTGTCCATTTGCTGGATCACAACCCGGAAATGGTGGGGTTGGTGGTGGTGGAGATGGCACATATGGATCATTAGGTGGAGTTGGTTCTTCTGGCTCAATAACAGGTGGCTCGTCGTAACCAACACGTTGAAATGTTGCACAATAACCACTTTGTGTCCAATATACAGTATTCACGCTATTACCGTACACTGTAGGGGTAGAACCACCACTACGATGCTCATAATATCCATTACCTGTCAATTCATTCAATGCCACATAGCTATCACTAGGGTTGGCACAAATTGTAACAGGGTCTGAATTCTGTGGTAGATAAACCCTTTCTGGATTATTAAATGGTTTAAATGCAGTAATAAATCCATATTTTCCATTCGGTTGCAATTCAAGATTCTCAAACGCAGAAAATGGCCACTGTGAAAGAGTTGTTACAACACCATTGATGGTAATATTTGGTCGTATCAATAGTTTCCAATCCTTTAATAACGGATCAATATCAGCAACATGTGTTCGAAATTGTAGATCAACCTCTACATAATCACCAGATTGGTGTACGTTATAGTTTACAATGTTACCATAATGCCACAGTACACCACCATAAATTGGGGTAGTCCAAGCAGATGCTTGAAAAGACATCATTGTTACAACAATCATTGAGATTGTTAATATAATTTTTTCATTTTTTTACCTTTTATTTTATTAGAATTTTATGCATTGATGTGACACATCAATGGTATTATTTATTAGTTTATGAAATTATTAAAAAAATATTGGCCTGTAACATAACTGGTAGTGTACAAGGTTCTGATCCTTGGAGTCTAGGTTCGAAACCTAGTGGGCCAGCCAAAAGCTCAAGCATTTTTTTACTATATAAATAGTAAAATATGGAGATAATATGAATACTAGTGAGAATAACACTGAGATGCCTGATGATTATATGAAATATAAAATTGATATAAAGTCGTCATATACAAATGAGTCAATAAAAGTTTTACTTTCTAAAGAACAACAGCAAAATATTTCAGATTTATGTGATTATGAAAAAATGTTTCCAGAATTCCCTTATTATGATGAAGATAAACTATTTATTAATCTTAATATGAAGGTTCCAGTAGAAGCATTAGAATTTGCAGAAACTGCCAATTATAAAGATGACCCTGATGGTAGGTGGAAAGTATTGCAGGGGTTAATTAAACATAATCTTACTGAAAATGGATTTATTGGCAGTTTAGAAGGTGAAGGAAATGCGTCCAATATTGTAAAGTTTTCGGCAACTATGAGGAGTAAAGACCCATCTGACCCGGTAATGCAAAAACAAATTATCAATTATACGTATTTAACCATATATGATCTTATAGTGAAGTCAACTGATGTGGTAAGCATTTCACTATGTAATGATGACGAAACTGCCAGCAGTGAATATATTGGGATATTAAAAATTCCACAAGAACATGATTTAAATTTTGATGATATTGAAACTTTTACGATAATTACATCAAATTTTTCAGTACATAATAGTGCACCTATTGAAGTATATACTGAGGGAAATACCACTATTGTTAAATTCAATAGCGATAAGTTGAGGATTAAGTAATATGGAACTATTTGAATTATTAGAAAAACAGAATGCAAAGGTAATTACAGAAGAAACTATCCAAAATCTTATTGATGGGCGGATGGAGAATATGGAAGAACATGGTGATAATTAATCACTTGAAGAAGTTACTGAATCTGTAAATAATAGATTTCAAGTTGGTGAAAAGCTTTACTATATAGTGGTTGAAAGACTTACCACAGATGGTGAAAAAATTATAGAAATGATTACTGTTTGTAGTGGTAATCAAATGGATGAATTTTTAGAGAATTATACATACTTAAATATTGAACCAACATCAACAGTCCCAAGATTTATATCAAATGATTATACTGATAAAATTAAAATTTATAAAAAAGCTGGATTTATCGAATAAATAATGATATACTAGCCGCATAAGCATTGCTGGCGATGCACTAGCCTTGTAAGCTTGAGAACTCGGTTCGATTCCGAGATGTGGCTCCAATGAATAATAAGTGAATAATAAGTGAGTATAGTCTAAATAGGTAAGGACGCTCCCAATGAACTGGGAGAAATGGTACTGCTAGGTATCTACTCGCGCCAATTTAGAATGCAGGTATAGCTCAAATAGGCAAGAGCACCCCCATTGGAGGGGGAGGTTGGTACTGCTAGGTATCTACCTGCACCAGTTATAGGAATAAGATGTTAGTAAACAATAATATAATAAAAGCATGGTGGCCAAAAGGTCCAACACCCGGAAATTTTGGTGACATACTAACACCTTTAATAATTAAAGAATTGTATGGATATAATACAATTTGGACTTCTAGACCATTTAACAGTGAAGCATTAATAGGCATTGGAAGTATATTAAATAAAGCTGAGAACAATACGGTTGTGTGGGGAAGTGGTTCCATGAGAACTACAGACCCTATCAAAGCTGATGCAAACTATCTATGTGTCAGAGGTAGAAGAACTAGAGATTTGATAACATCTTCCGGTGTTAATTGTCCTGAAATATTCGGTGACCCTGCTATGATTCTACCACAAATTTATAACCCTGATTTACCAATAAAATATAAGTATGGTATATTTGCACATTATGTTGATACTGAAAAGGTGTCAGGGTGGTACGATCATCCTGATGTTAAAATTATCAACCCGTTAAATTCGAATCCATTAAATGTGGTTAAGCAATCATTACAATGTGAGTACATTATAAGCAGTTCATTGCATGGGTTGATATTGGCACATGCTTACGGAATACCTGCTGTATGGGTAAAACATTCTGATAAGTTGGGTGGTGATGGTACTAAATTTTTAGACCACCTTGAATTGGTTGGTGCGTCTACTGAATGCATAGATTTCACATCACGTATAGAAGTAGAAGATTTAGGTAAATTTAATTATAGCCAACCTGAAGCATATGATATGGAACCAGTGATAAATACCTTGAGAGATTATATCGATGAATAATGAGTACCCTACCGTAATATCATTTTATACAATGAGTTGGCAGTATCCACACTATGCGAAAAAAATGAGACATGATTGTGATCGTTATGATATCGATCATCATATTGTTGAGTTAAAGGACACTGGATCATGGATAAACAACACGGCTATAAAGCCCCGATTCATTTTGGATACTTTAAAGGAATTAAAGCGTAGAGTATTGTGGATAGACGTAGATGGTACATTATATAAAATACCAGAACTGTTTAATAGTGAATTTGATTATGATTTTGCAGCAAAACGAAAAGTGGGTGCACATACTGACAGGTTCTGGCATGTCGGAACGTTGTATTTTGATTATAATGAAAGAACTTTAGATTTCTTAGAAGCATGGTGTGAACTTAATGATAGCATGGAAGGTTCTGATGAATTGGCATTAAATGAGTTATGGAAAGCCAACAACAATTCATATAAAGATTTAAATTATTTTGAATTACCACCAGAATATTTTCAAATGCTACGAGCAGATCAACCTGATCCATTTAATGGTACAGTTATAGCTCATAGAGCATCAACAGGTAGCAATAAAAAACAATTCATGGAGAAACAACGTGCCGAAGCATCCAAGAACCCTAAATGATAGTGATGAGAGGTGGGTTAATGACTTATCTTATCATGAAACGTGGAACGCTAGAACGGAAAAAATGGCAACCTTTATTCCAAGAAATACAAAGTCATTATTAGAACTGGGTGCTGGAATGTGCCATCTGAAAACACTTTTACCACCAACTATATCATATACTCCATCAGATATAATTGATCGTGGAGATGGTTCCATAATAATGGATTTCAATGAAGATGAATGGTGTATTACCGAATCTTATGATGTAGTTTTTGCAAGTGGTGTATTTGAATATGTAATAGAGTTAGAAAAATTTATAGAATACTTAGGTACTATTACTAATACCATTATATGTTCATATGCATTGATGAATGATATAGATAGTGATACATTACAATTAAATGGTTGGAAAAATAATTTTACTCAACAAGAGTTTCAAAAATTATTTAAAGATACTGACTTTTATGTAGATGGTAGAAAGAGTTGGCAAGGTGGTAGAGGTCATTATCTTTACAGATTCATAAAATAATAATTAGGAGATAGTAATGACGGATATGTGGAAGTGTGAAGAAAAATATGTATTTGATATACCAAGTACGGGAAGATTGATTGATGTCTATTGGAAAAGTATGAGGACTCCACATATAGAATGGTATATAAAATACTTTAATCCAAAAGTTACAAAGGTAGAATTTGGGTCACATTATGCATGTGTAGAGTGTACTGTTGGAATACCAAAACACCCTGAACAGTGACCATATTTTACTAATGAAGATTCAACGAAATTATTGGACACATATATGGATTATGCAAATATGACAGTAGAGGAAGCCCAAGCTTTTGCTAAAGAATACATTTATATTGATAAAAATACTTGACAGTCTAAATCATTCATACTATGATATGGAAATATTAATAGGAGAATGATATGAGTATTAAAACAGTTAGATTCGGTGGTGATATATTGTAAATATGAAAATAATATCAGGATGCCAAACTGGTGCAGATGAGGCTGGTTTACGGGCTGCTAAAGATTTGGACATATCTACAGGTGGAACTATGCCCAAGGGATGGAAGACCCAAACGGGTCCACGTCCAGATTGGGGTAGAGAATATGGATTAGTTGAACATGGTAGTCCTAAGTATCCACCACGTACCCGTAAGAATGTTATTGATGCAAATGCAACTATTCTATTCGGTGACATGAATAGCAGTGGTTGTAAATTGACTATAAAATATTGTAGAGAAAATGATAGACCATATTTAACAGTTCCATATTATAAAAATTCAGGAAATTCTACAGAAGAAGCGACACATAATGTTCTGGAATTCCTTAGAGAATATAAACCGACAATAATAAACATTGCTGGGAACAGAGAGAATGTAAATAACGGTGTGTCTAATTATACGTATATCGTATTGATCAAATCTCTCTATATTTACCAACAAGAATTTAATGATGTGATAGATTCATTATTTAAATAATTACAATTGGCACGAACCGACCAAGGTGGTGGGGCTTGACTGTTAATCAAGATGTGCTCGGTTCGATTCCGAGGGTGCCAGCCAAATATGTGTCGTGTAGTTCAGTGGCTAAGAACGCACTACTAGGGTTTCAATTGTTCGATTCAATTAAAGTATGGTACGTGTAAATCCGCATAGTGAAACATCGGTTCGAATCCGTTTATGACGCATATATTAACAACGCCCTTGTAGCTCAGTTTGGATAGAGCAAGCGCCTACGAAGCGAAAGGTCGGGGGTTCGAATCCCTCTTGGGGCACCAAACATAAGGAAATTATATGGAAACTAGAGATGATTTAGAAGATGAATTAGAAAAAATCATTAAAGGCGAAATTATGAAAGAATTAGCAATTGAGAATGGTTTGACTGTTGGAGATATGCAATCTAAGATTGATGAGAGTGCAATAGAAGGTATCCATGAATATATTGCATACAAAGAGACATTATCTGATCCAGTAGATGGTGTGTATAACATTAAATTTACACAACTTATACCAAATTTTGTTGGTGGTGTTGATCCAGCAATCATAGAATGCAATACTGTTGATGAACTTATAAGGCACCCATTATTCATTAAAACTTACCAATGTATGTTTGAAGGATTCCAACGCTATGAACTTACTGATGATGTATTATTTGCAATCTATGATAATGAGAGAATGTGTTGTGGAACGATTACTACAATATGTTAAAAAATAAAATTATGGTTCTGTAAGCAAATTGGCATCGCTCTGATATTCAAAATCTCAGGATTGTGGGTTCGACTCCCACCGGGACTACCAAAAATAGGATATGTACATATTTATGAGTGATATAATAAAACGAAACGTACCAGTATATTTAACTGATAGTGATAGTGATCTACCTTTATTAATAACTGTTGATATTATTCAAATTATGGCAGACCTTGAACAAACAAGAATTGGAGACATGGCCCCACAAGCAGTATCCTATAATTGTGTACTTGTATTATTTGGTAATAACGCTATTAATATAGATTATTTTCAAGAAATGCATAATAGGCTTGAGATTATACCCACTAGAAATGGTTTGGGTTTGGGTTTGGGTTCTTATAAATTTAATATATATTATGATAATGTAAGTATTGAGGGATGTATTGTTAAAAGTATTTCATGTGAGGAAAGTCCAAAAACTATTGGTGGTTTTTTATGTTATACTCCAGAACCTATTGGTGCTTTTTTATGTTATACTATTGACTTAGGTGTAGATTTTGTTAGAATAGATAATGGTTAATAATTTGAACAATGGGGGTGGCTCTGGGTAAGCTACTGAGGCTGCAAACGTCGGTGTATGTAGGATTCGATTTCTTACACCCCCGTCAAACATATGGAAATTGAAGAACAGTAAAAATTGTTTAATTTTCAAAAGAGTAATAACGAAGTAACGTAATTTGGATCGTTCAGTCCAAAACCTTTGATGATTATGGAATCAAACCAAAGGAGGATTCATTATGAACAAGTTAAGAACGTATGAAGTATGGTACTCTGATAGTAGAAGTTATGACTATGGTAATAGGAGTACAGAAGTAATCGCTGAAGATGAATTGGATGCGATAGAGAAAGCAATGGAAGAAGATTATTACTTCGGAGGTGTCTTAGATGTTTCCGAAGTGTAATATCTGAATATTGGAAGGTGCGGTCCAACGGAGGACAACTAGTCTTGAAAACTAGCGTGTTACAGAGATGTGGCATGGGTTCGATTCCTCCATTTTCCTCCAAATATGGTAGCGTAACTCAATTGGTAGAGTACTTCCCTGTCACGGAAGAGGTTACGGGTTCGAGTCCCGCCGTTGCCGCCAAATATAATTGTCGAATAGACAATTGACATGATGAAGACAAACTGTTAAACTCATTTTATTAAAGAATTGTGCTTGGCTAGTAACAGAAAGTGTATTTAATCGGGTCAACGAGCCTTTTACTCTGCCCGAAGAGTGGTATCTTAAAGATATATGGACCGTCTTTATACAGTGCAAATAATTAATTTACATTAGGGGAATAATATTATGCAAATAATTAATTTACATTAGGGGAATAATATTATGAAAGAGGAAAACTTACCACCTTGGAAAGAAGCACGTGGTGAACGATATGGTAATCTACGCAGGCAGATGGCCAGAATTAAAGTATTTAAAAGACGTTCACGGCGTTCAAAAGCTAAACAAAATTTTAGAAAAATGTTAGATTGATATTTTGGGTCTATAGCTCAACTGGCAGAGCATCTGGCTTTTACCCAGAGGGTTGAAGGTTCGACTCCTTCTGGACCCACCAATTATTGATTATTAATCTGGGGAGTGTAGCAAAAATGGCTTTGCACCGGGATTCCCGGAAAAGTGGTTCAATTCCACCACCCCCACCAAAATTAGTTCTTGACAATAACGGCATATATGAATATGATTGAAAGATAAATTTGGGAGTGTAGCTCAACTGGACAGTCAGCAATCGGCTTTTAACCGATAGGTTGTGGGTTCGAACCCCACCACTCCCACCAAACTAAAAGGAATATTATGTTAATTTAGACTAGGTTATGATCGAATTCCCAATGACAGTTAGGACACAAAAGCATCAAGTTATCATCACTGTTTATATCACTCAATTTAGCATCTAATGGAAAATCTTTAATAGGTATTATATGACATACTTCAACATGTTTGCTGTATCCACAAGACTGACAAGACTGCCCTTTAGGTTTAATTCTAGCCCTTGCTCTTGATCTTATTAAGGCAAAAGCCGAACTCTTATGGTGATTGGTGTAAATAGCTTGTCCTAATGTTATGTCATCCACCATCTTCTTTATATTCCAACATGATGTACAGTAAGTATATGTTGTTTTAATAGGCATTAAGCAGCTTTTACAGGAGCCTTCTGGTTTACGCTTGGGATATACAGTGTTATTGTATGAGTTAGCACATGACCTAGAGCAATTTTTTTTATTTTTAGTAGGTGTATCACAAAATGTACAATTAATCATTTAATATCCATTAATAGGCGGTGTCCCGACACGGACCTTCTAAGTCCGTAGCATAAAAAAGTCGGAAGGAGCTGAGGGGTTCGATTCCTCCACTGCCTGCCAACAATATAGTATGGGGAATGGGCATGGGTACCCGGAAAACTTTTGCAAGGTTTTAGCCAGATCGGTTCAAGTCCGATATTCTCCACCAATTATTAATTGACATTTGCGTACATATATCATATAATGTATGAAAATGCGGTCATTATCCGGTAGTTGCGCTTAAAAATATGAAAGTATTAGTATTTGCGCTTATTTTTCGGAACATGCACCAAGATTAATGAAGAAGTAAAATTTCGTGATAGTTCAATTATTCTGAAATTGAAATGATATGAAACGCTGAGATACAGCCATTAGTATTATAATTTAGTAAACAACACTAGTAAATTGACGATGTAACATATGCATAAGCTCAAAAAACGTGAACTGTGGAAGGTACAGACAGGCATCTAGGTATGGGAAAATGTTGTAGAACTGTTATATGAACGTGGAAATAATGCTGATTAGTAATATTATGGATATGATGATGTGGAAGAACAGCGGTAAAGGTTAATGCATATATTACGCCGTGGTTGCAGGTTCGAGTCCTGCTCACGAATCCACAATAGTTCCTTAACTCAATTGGTAGAGTGCAATCATGACATGGTTGAAGTTATCGGTTCAAGTCCGATAGGAACTACCAATATGGAGAATTTATATGTCTATAGAATACACTGATAATTGGGATGATGCTGTAGCGTTACAAGATGTTAATAGTATGAGTAACCTACGCAAGAAGCAAGCAGAAATATTTGGTCCTAACTCAGACCCTGATTTTGATCCTAATAAAATGTATGTCGGTTACATGTGTTACACACATAGTGATAAAGAAATATCATATCCCTCCATTTCATCTGATAAACCAATATCATTAAATATTTTATATGATGAAATATATGATAGTGATTTTAAGTTTACGGACGAAACTATTGAAGATGAAGTAAAATCCATATATAGCAATTTACCAGAATTTACAGAACTACCACATATTAAATTTAGTACAGGTGATGATAAATCAAAGGTAAAATTGAATGTATGTGGGAACGATATAGCTAGAAATACTAGACGTGGTGTAGGTAATATAGTATTCAATAATAATCTAATATATTCCCAACCTCATGGACTACAAATATTAAGAAGGTGACACTTTGGGATGTATGTAAATTAATACCATATTTAATATGGTCTGAAAAAAGTAGATGGTTAATAAATTTTAAGTATAGAGAATATATCAAGTATAAAAACTATTTAAAAAATGGCATAATATACAATAATGTAGATGCTGGACTGATAGTATCACGTAAAAAGATTAATGGTGAAAATAGGTATGCTGTATTTAAACACCCATTATTTGAAAATTATGGATTTAAGTTAGTAGATTAATTAGATAGGGATATGTTATGAAATCAACAATGAAAATGACTAAAGAAGCATTAACGGATTTAGTTGAAATTGATTTGGATACTGACAATCCAGAGTATGATGGAAAAGAATTATCATTGACCTTTACTGCGAATAATCCATTATCTCCTGAAGTCGAGGAAGATTTGGTAGAATTGATGGGTGAACCAATTGTAAAAGAGAATTACCTTAGATTGCATACTATTAAAATAGTTGAGTAGTAGAGTGGCTAATCATTATTAAGTATGTTATAATATTCGCAACTATAGGATATTAGAATATGGTGGATTATACAAAAAAGACATGGGATAGTTTATCTAGTGTGAAGGCAGCTATAGAACGTGATAAATCTGAAAAGATAATATCATTTGATGGAATTGAATTAATCACAGATAAATCAACATACCGACTTTGCTCTGGGATATTAAGAAGATTATAGTGACAATGGATCATTAGCTCATTTGGAAGAGCGCCAGTTTTACACACTGGAGGTAACTGGTTCGAACCCAGTATGATCCACCAAACACACACTGGGTAGATGAGATAAAACATCACATGGTTGTTAAGCTCGTAATGGGCGTTCCACACCAGTGGAACTGGACAGTATGTATTAATAGT
>Ga0136601_1000493_pt1 | contig 16734 bp, 16 predicted proteins | sample AntRauMFilla2699_FD_181020 | JGI IMG/M metagenome (GOLD analysis project Ga0136601, IMG submission 181020) | Saline lake microbial communities from Rauer Islands, Antarctica - Metagenome Filla 2 #699 | ecosystem: Environmental > Aquatic > Non-marine Saline and Alkaline > Saline | place... | reverse complement strand
ATTGTTACAAGTGGTGCAAGCGTATCAACGGTTGTGTCATCGGTCGCTGCAGCAGTGTTTGATGTTGCGTATGATGTACCAAGGTTGTCGTTCGCACGAGCAACAACTCGGTAAAGTTGACCTTCTGTAAGATCAGCCGTGTTTACGTCAATCGTCCAGTTGCCACTGCCATCGACAGTAACAGTGTATGTCTTTTCAGGGGCTTGCAGTACGCTGCCAACAATTGGTCGGAATGAAAGACGAATCTCATCGTTTCGAAGACCACTCTCGTCGTCACTCGCAGTACCGCTTACTGTGACAACACTTGTTGTCATGAAGTCAGAAATATCATTCATTGTAATAAGTGGTGCGACAGTGTCGTAGTAATACGTTACTTCGTCACTCCAATTGCTCCAGTTTCCAGCATTATCTTGAGCACGAACACTAATTGTGATTGGGCCTTGATAAGCTCCGGTGAATGTTTGTACGCGGCTTGTACCTGCTTCATATCGGTACACAGTTCCTGTTGAAAGAACATACTGTACTTCATATTGAGCAATGCCGTTGTCATCAGTCGATGCTGTCCATTCGTTGAGTGTTGAGGCACCACCAAATACATCGTTAGTGATTGGTGATGTTATCTCTGGATCAGTAGGTGCAGTTGTATCAATTTGTACGTCGTTGTAGTCATACTTCCAGTTACCTACTGCGTCGAATGCTTGAACTTTGATTCGGTAGAACCCATCAGAGAGTCCCGCAAGGCCAAAGTTAAAGCTTGTTGTTCCTGTTGCTGTACCGGTCTCTACATTCGCAACATAACTTCCACCAATAGCGGAGATTTCAGTCACTGAATAGTCTACTCGGTCGAGACCAGAAAGTGCATCAGATGCGGTACCTTCAACTGCAACACTTGAGCTATTCAAGAGTGAACCGCTTGCAGGGCTTGTGATATTCACAAATGGTTTTGTTGCGTCAACTTCTACATCGTTGTAGTCATACTTCCAGTTACCTGCTACGTCGAATGCTTGAACCTTCAAGCGGTAGAATCCATCAGTTAAACCAGCGAGGTTAAAGCTGAAATTATCAGTACCAGTAGCGGTGCCTGAAGTCACATTCGCAACATAACTTCCACCAATAGCAGAGATTTCAGTAATCGAATAGTCTACTCGGTCGAGACCAGAAAGTGCATCAGATGCGGTACCTTCAACACTAAACGTACCTGGCTGTGTAGTTCCTGAAAGAGGGCTTGTGATGTTTACGTTTGGTTTTGTTGCGTCAACTTCTACATCGTTGTAGTCATACTTCCAGTTACCTGCTACGTCGAATGCTTGAACCTTCAAGCGGTAGAATCCATCAGACAGTCCTGCAAGGCCAAAGTTAAAGCTTGTTGTTCCTGATGCCGTACCAGATTGTACGTTCGCAACAAAGCTTCCACCAATAGCGGAGATTTCAGTCACTGAATAGTCTACTCGGTCGATACCAGAGAGTGCATCAGATGCGGTACCTTCAACACTAAAAGTGCCTGGTTGTGTGGTTCCTGAAAGAGGGCTCGTGATGTTTACGTTTGGTTTTGTGTTATCAGCGACGCTGGCAGTTATTTCAAGTGCCAATGTTCCATATGGTGTCCATCCTGCATCTTGGCGGAACACACCGGTTGCACCAGCAGATGAATAGGCACCAGACCATGATGAATCGAGATATACTGTATCAACACTGACATCGCTCCCAACGACAACTGGTTGACTTGTAGGAACGGCAACGTTAAGAGAGTTATATGGGCCAGTTACGCCAATTGGGCTTGGTCCGTGTGTCTGGGTATTATATTCAACTGATACAATCACGTCATCTGGTAGGAGAACATTCAAGTCAGATAGGTCGAAGGTTGCATTGAAAGCGATACCGCTAAATGGATAGCCGGGTGTTTCTGGGCGCCATGGAATCGTAACGGTTTGTTCACGTGAGGCAAGAAGTGTGTCAGGGTTCGCTGAACCATCGGCACTATACACCTTTACTGTGACCGGGTGTGTCCAGCTTGTGTTGTCGCCAAGGTATCGAGCGTCACTCGAGTAGTCAGAGTACTTCGCCCAGTTACTCATAGTGGTAGTGACGGTTTCAAGCATACGGTTTGAACCCGCAAGGTTGATGTAATCACCAAATTCTGAGGTTGATGTTGCTTGATAACCAAGGCTTGGGTAGTTTGTGTCAGGCACAACACTTGGTAGTGAGTCGTAAACAACTGCACTTGGCCCAACCGCGCTTACATCTGAAGACGAAAGAAACGGCAAGCTTGCCGTCACGGTAGTGAGCACCAGCATAAATGCCAACGCAATATTAGTTACTCGTTGATATAGTTTTCCTGTTGATGCTCGCATTACACTTCTCCCGATACTTGGTTATAAGATCGCGCCCACACTCGATCAACTAATTATAAATACAACTGCTCTCACACTTTTGCATTTTTCTTAACTTTACCAGCATAGTTACTATTAAGCAACCCCTCAGGTCGTTTGTCTAGAGTAAAAAAGTCAGGCAACCGCCCTGCTATGATTTTTGAATTCGATCGATATCGCTATGTTCTAAGCCGTAATAATGAGCGATTTCGTGCCATAGGGTTCGCTTTATTTGTTCGCGTAACTGCGCTTCATTACGAACAATCGCTAAAATGGGTCGCTTAAAGAGAGTAATTTTATCGGGTAACACAAACGTATAGCCTGCTCCCCGTTTCGTCAGTGGAATACCCTCGTAAAGGCCAAGCAACAAACTGCCAGGGTGAAGGTGAGACCTTTGTCGTTGGTACTCATCTGGTTCATCGGCATATAAAATAGCGACGTTATCGAGGCCCGTTATGTATTCTTGGGGGAGCTCGTCCATTGCGCTACTAATGAGGTGATCGAATTGTTCGTCAGAAATATCCATACTATATTTAGTATAGCTTATTCTTCGGAAAAATTAATTTTATCTGGGTCATTTGTATAGTCGTCGAGTACTTGCTGCCAAGCGCTCTCGAGTACTTGATCGTCAATATCTGAATTCAAGTCGATGGTTTCATCTTGCTGGTATGCATCTAAATCACTCACCGTCCCGTCGTCCTGCGGATCAACCGGTTGTAATTGAAGGTACTGGAGTAATGATGTGTTTATTTTCATGGTGGTTACACTTCTATTTAAGCATAAACACTACTAAAAGTCAATCCCTCACCTTTCAAAAACCCCAATAACACTCATGGTATGATAGAATCATGAATCACATTATCGCTCGCATACTCACCGGATCACTGATTATTATTTTTGGGCTGGGTTCCCTGTTAGACGCACTACAAGTGCTCCCCTTCTGGGCGAATATCGGCACCTGGTGGCCAATTGGCCTCATTCTTATCGGAGGTATTATTCTTATCAATAACCTCAATCAGTTTATTTGGGCAACCATTTTTATCGGCTCTGGTGCACTACTTCAGCTCGAACGTCTGGGCTTGGTTGAAGTAAACTTCTTCGCTCTCTTTTGGCCAGTTATAATCATTGGTATTGGTCTTTCGATTTTATTCCAAAAAACGATGCGCCCTAAGAACATAAAAGTACAAGACCTCGACGACCTCACCGCTATTTTTGGCGGCTCTGAAACGGTTAACTCATCTAAGAATTACCTAGGCGGCAAAGCCAGTGCTATTTTTGGCGGCGTCACAATCGACCTACGTGACGCAGTGATTAAAAAAGAAGCGACCCTGAACGTATTCGCCCTATGTGGTGGCATTGAGCTAAAAGTTCCCCGCGAATGGAAAATTAAAACCGAAGTTTTCCCAATTCTTGGTGGCGTTGAAAGTAAAAGTAGCAGCACCGCCTTTAAAGACGATGCTCCCCTGCTTATTGTCACCGGAACCGCCGCGCTGGGCGGTATTGAAATCCGTTCCTAGGCCTTCTGGAGGCTTATCGCCAAAGCTTTATCTTCAATGACAGCTTCTGTCTGATAGTCATACGTCGCTTCGGCATCAATCGTCGTTGCCAATGTTTCCTGGACAATAATTGACTGGTGATCAGTGAGCGCTTGGCGCAGTTCGTCGTCCGTGGTTTGTAGGCTCAGACTAATACGATCATCAACGTTCAGACCGGCGTTTTTGCGAGCCGCCTGGACAAAGCGCACAACTTCTCTTGCATAGCCTTCACGCTTCAGTTCGGGTGTCAGTTCAACATCAATCGCCAGTTCATCACCGACCACTACTTTTTTGACGTTCAGTTCATCGATAAGCACGTCTTCGAACTTCACGAACTCACCCAATGACGGTACTGTGACGCTGGCTAGCGGTTGGCGAATCTTTAACCGAGCTGCTGCGCGAAGGCTCAGCGCTTGGTTTACATACTCACGAACGGTTTCCATATCATTCACCACTAGCTCATTCACATGACCCATTTCTGGCCAATCGGTGAGATGAACACTTTCTTCTCCGGTAAGGTTTCGATAAAGTTCTTCAGACAGGAACGGGGTGAACGGTGCCATCGCTTGGCTAAGGCGAACTAATACGTAGTGTAACGTTTTGTAGGCCAGTGCTTTATCGGCATCATCTTCACTCTTCCAAAAGCGCCGACGTGACCGACGAACATACCAGTTACTGGCATCATCAATAAACGGCAAAATAGGTTTCATGGCGTTTGCAATATCGTAGCGATCCATGTTGGTTTCAATATCATGAATGAGTTGATGAACGCGACTGACAATCCACAGATCGAGTGGATTCTTCAATTCTTCTGACGGGTCTTGTACGTGACCATCAAACTCCCAGCCATCAACTTCAGCGTACATTGTAAAGAAGTCGTACATGTTCCACACCATACCCAGTTTTCGGGCAACATCGCCGACTTCTTTATCTTGAAGGACAAAATCTTCACCGCCCAGCAGTGGGCTGGCGAGCAACAAGTAGCGCAGGCTGTCAGCACTAAATTTGTCCATAAGCTCATTCGGGTCGGTGTAATTTCCATAGCTTTTACTCATTTTTCGACCGTCGTTTCCCGCAACATTTCCGGTGACGATCACATTTTTAAATGAATGTTCATCAAACAGCGCAACGCTCATGGCGTGCATGTAATAGAACCAGGCGCGAACTTGGCCAATATATTCAACAATGAAATCACCAGGGAAGTTTGCTTCGAACTTTTCTTTGTTTTCAAACGGATAGTGGAACTGCGCAAAAGGCATACTCCCCGCTTCAAACCAACTGTCCATCACTTTGTCGATGCGGGTGTAAGTTTCGCCGTCGATCTCGAAGGTGACGTCGTCGATCCATGGGCGGTGGTAGTCTTCCAGCTCTACGCCGCTGAGTTCTTTGAGTTCGGCGTAGCTACCGACGACTTTTACTTTGCCTGATTCTGTTTTCCACACCGGCATGGCGGTCGCCCAAAAACGATCGCGCGAGATGTTCCAGTCGGGTGCTTGCTCAACGGTCTTTTCAAATCGTCCATGTTTAACGTGGCCTGGGAACCAATTAATATCGCCATTTTGTTCCAACATCTTTTCACGCTGGCCATCAATGTCCATAAACCAACTTGGGTGGGCCCGATACATGAGTTTCGTGCCACAGCGGTGACAGTGCGGATAGCTGTGACGAATATAATCGATTTTCCAGACGACACCGCGTTCATGCAGCGTTTTGGCGATTGTTTTGTTGATTGCCCAGACGTTCTCGCCTTGCCATTCGGTTTCTGTGTATTCACCATTTTCATCTAATACATGAACGACTGGGATGTTTTTTTCACGGGCCAGAGCAAAGTCTTCTTCGCCGTATGCCGGCGCAATGTGCACGATACCGGTCCCAGATTCAGTCGTGACATAATCGGCTGCCCAAATTTTATGAGCGTTTTCACCGCGGTCTTCGAAGAGTGGTTCATAAGTTACTCCAATCAGCTCTTCAGCGTCCACCGTTCCTTCAACCGTATACTCGAGTGGTTGATGCTTTTCATTCGTAAATACTTGTTCAACCAAGTCTTTTGCCAAGATATACGCTGTTCCTTCGTGCATCACACGAACATACGTAATATCTGGATTCACCGCAAGTGCAGTGTTCGCTGGCAATGTCCACGGCGTGGTTGTCCAGGCAAGCAAGTAATCGTCTGTGCCGGAAAGTTTAAACTTCACATACACACTTGGATCCGTCACGTCTTGGTAGGCGCCGGCATCCATGGTCACTTCGGCTTTTGAAAGCGGCGTGGCATCGAGCGTACAGTACATGAGCACCTTTTCGCCTTCGTAAATTTTGCCTTTTTCATAGAGTGTTTTAAAGGCCCACCAAATGCTTTCCATGTAATCTTTATCCATGGTTTTGTAGGCACCGTGAAAATCAACCCAGCGGCCAATTCGGTCGATCGTGTCTTCCCAGGCGCTACTGGTTTCAAGCATATTGGCGCGAGTGGCAGTAATATACTTTTCAATACCGTATTCAATTACCTCTTGGCGCGAGTTAATGCCAAGCTTTTTCTCGGTGTACCGTTCGGCTGGCAACCCATGTGCATCCCATCCCCACACTCGCTCGACACGCTTACCTTTCATCGTTTGATAACGAGGGACGGCGTCTTTTACAATCGAGCTCAGCAGTGTTCCGTGGTGTGGAACGCCGGAAATAAACGGAGGGCCATCGTAAAACACGTAGCTATTTTCAATTGAACGTTGCTCAATCGATTTTTCGAATGTTTTATTCTTTTTCCAATACTGAATAAGGTCTTTTTCATATTCAGCTGCGCGGCGACGGGTGTTGGCGTTAAATTTCATAGCATTCCTTTTAAATAATAAAAACCTCTCATCCATCGGAACCCGCATGTGGGTGGTACCATCCGATTTCTGAAAGGTTTTCCTTCAGCACTTTATTGTCGCTTTGACGCAGCGTGGCGCGTTCGGTTCTACTGGGCTTAAGAGGCCGTTCTTCCGAAAACTCGTGGCGGATAACCACTCAAACGTTTCTACTGCGTATTATACCCCGATACGGCTCTTACGCAAACAGGTCGGCACCAAATTTTAAGAATACCAATGCAACCATCACGGCAATCCAGGCTAATACCAGCATTTGATGGTAGCCACCGCTTAAGAAAGCCTGCACACGGTCGTTGGTTTTTTTCTTAAAATTAAAGGTGTTATATTTCAAATTATAATGCAGCATGCTCGAGAAGATTATCGTGGTCGCCGTTGTCACAACAAGACACCATGGACACAGCACCTGAATCGCATACACACTCTGGAAGAATAGCCAGTACGAGAAAATCAGTCCGAGTAAGAAACCGACGTTCGCCGTAATCAACCACCAACGTGGAAACTTCACACCGGCCAGGCCAGCTAGTGCAACCGTAACAACAACAGAAAATGCCATTAAACCAATTACCATGTTCGGGAAGCCAAAGACACTTGCCTGCCAGGTTTCCATGACCGTTGAACAGTTCAATACAAGATTAAAACTACATGAAAGAATTGCATTCGGCTCTTCATAGAGATAAAATTTCTCAATTGTTAACGTAAATGCGGCGCTTAGTGCAGCAACGCCGGCAAGCAACATCCAGCCAAAAATAAACGTATTTGTGCGACGCTCCGATTTTTTGCTGAAAAAATTCACAATGTTCTTAAGCATAGTAACTCACCTCGCTAATTGTCGGCAGCGGCAAACCTTTCCAGCTGTTTTGTAATTGACCACTATCGCTCAGCGCGAGCATCGTAGGAAACTGAAGAATATCGTAAGTTTGGCAAAACCCCACACCTTCACGTGATTCTGGGTCGAGTGTTTCGAGTTTCTTGCCTGTTTGATGTTCAAAGTCACGCATATAGTCGAGCACTTGCCGTGCGTAGTCGGTTTGTTCTTTGTAGAGTACCACCACTCTCATCGTATTAGGCTACCTTTTTTTCGGGTTCTGATTCTTCTTTGCGCTGTTCAAGAATTTGAACGAAGTCGTTCAGCGTCTTAAATTCTTGATAGACACTCGCAAAGCGCACATAGGCAACTTCGTTTCGGGTGACAAGTTCATCAAGCACAATGTCGCCAATTTGCTTTGAGGTGACGGCACTTTCGCCAATCAAATAGACTGTGTCTTCGATTTCATCAATCATTTCTTCAACTTCTACCTCTGAGTTAAAGAATTTTCCGACTGACCGTTTAATAGCAGTCGCAAGCTTGTCACGATCGTATAATTCACGAGCACCGTTCTTTTTAATCACCGCAAGGTTTGGTTTTTCAATGCGCTCGTAGGTAGTAAACCGTTTCCCATCAGGAGTTTCGCGGCGGCGACGAATAGTCACACCGTCACTCACTTCTCGTGATTCAACAACACGACTATCACCAATTTTTATTCGGCTCATATATTACTCCTCTGTCTTTTTGTTGCGCTTTTTTCGACGGCGCAGGAAGGCTGGGGTATCAGATTCATCTTCTTTCTCTTCAGTTGGCTGGTTCCACATACTCTCGTCTTGGTTATCATCTGAGAAAATTTCTGCAGACGCCTGTTGATCAAGTGATAAATCGATATTATTTACTGTATCTTGTGTCATTTGCTCTTTCGGCTCGTCGTTCGATTCACTCTCATCGTCAGATGATTGGAAGTATGCCGAGTCGAAACCAGTGGCAATAACTGTAATAACAAGTTCGTCTTCGATTTCTGGTTTCAAGGTTGCACCAAAAATAATGTTCGCATCTGGTGAAACCGCGCTGGTGATAATTTCAGCAGCTTCTTGAATTTCACTCATGCTCATATCGTAACCACCAGTCACGTTGAATAGGACACCTTTTGCACCATCGATTGATACTTCAATAAGGGGAGATTCAATAGCTTGTTGGGCTGCCTGAACAGCACGATTATCGCCACTAGCACGTCCAATACCCATAAGGGCTGATCCGGCATTGCTCATAATCGCCTTTACATCGGCAAAGTCGAGGTTAATGAGCCCATGTTCCGTAATAAGCTCGGAGATACCTTGGACACCCTGACGAAGCACGTCATCGGCAATTTTAAAGGTTTCAAGCAGTGGTGTACGGCGATCGATGGTTTGGAGCAATCGATCGTTCGGAATAGTAATCAACGTATCAACATGTCGGCGAAGTTGGCTAATTGCCCACTCAGCGTTCGTGCGTCGCTTTTCACCCTCGAAGCTAAATGGCTTCGTTGCAACACCAACGACCAAAATACCGAGTTCACGGGCAACTTCTGCTACCACGTAGCCTGCACCACTTCCGGTACCACCACCAGCACCAATAGTCACAAAGACCATGTCTGCACCGGTGAGCGCATCCTTAATTTCTTCACGAGATTCATTGGCAGCGGTTTCACCCACACTTGGGTTCGCCCCCGCACCAAGCCCACCAGTGGTCGAATGACCAAGGTGAATCTTCGTATCAGCTTTACTATTATGAAGCGCTTGGGCATCGGTGTTCATGGCAATAAATTGCACACCAGAAAGACCGGCTTCTTTCATTCTGTTCACGGCCGAGCCGCCAGCACCACCAACGCCAACTACTTTAATGCTCGCGAATGTTTGTATATCACTTGGTTTTACTTCAGGCATTGTCGTCCCTATCTCCTCAGCTACTGCTTGTATGTCTTACACTAGTATACCATTTCATACGAAAGTGAAAATACTAGGCTTTAAATCGAGTAAATAATTTAGACACAAAGCCACCAGCGTCCTTCAATGAAGGGCCTGATTTCTTGTGTGATTTTCCGCCGCTAACACCGTGTTGAGCGTCCATAAGCATCAACCCAACGGCTGCAGCGAAGGCTGGTTTTTCGATGTCTTCGGCAACACCACCATATCCAGTTGGCTTGCCAATACGCGCGGCAAGGCCAAGTGATTGCTTGGCGTACTCAACGATGTGCTTTAGCTGCGCACCGCCGCCCGTCAACACGACACCACTCGGAAGTTTGCCAGCCCGACCAGCTTTTTTCAGTTGATGTTGGATTGCTTCAAAAATCTCTTCAAGGCGGGCTTCAATAATTTCATCGATTTCACTTGTTTTGAAGGTGTGAATTTCACCGTCGTGTTTCATGCTAATGCCGGCATCGTCTGTTCGGGCAACCGCTGAAGCATGTTCAAGCTTAATTTTTTCCGCAATAACAGGGTCAGTTTTGAGGCCAATTGCGAGGTCGTTGGTAATATTCACCCCACCAATTGGAATCACACCTGCATACTGTAAGTCGCCTTCTTCATAGACAGCAACGCTAGTGGTTGCACCACCCATATCGATCACCGCAACACCATTTTCAAGCTGTTGTTCACCCAGCACCGCTCGTGCTGCTGCAATACCAGCCACAACAATACCGTGCGGTTCTACCTTGGCGGTTTCAGCGATTTTTTGGATATTTACTAAGTAAGGGGTAAGAGCTGAAATAACATGGGCATCAATCTCGAGACGATTACCAGTCATGCCAATAGGATCTTTAATGTTATCTTGTCCATCAAGCTTATACGCGTGAGGAATAACGTCGAGGATTTCACGATTGGCCGGTACTTTACCAAGCGTCGCTACTTCTTCAATACGATGAAGGTCGTCGTGGGTAATTTCGTGATTTGCCGCACCAACCGCAACCATACCGTCAGCGTGAGTACTCAGAATATGAGCTCCATTAACGCTCATCGTTGCCGCATTCACTTGATACCCACTCATACGCTCTGCTTCGCCAAGTGCATCGTCCATTGCCTGAGCAGGCCCCTGTAAGTTCACCACAACACCTTTGCGCATACCGCTATTTGCCGCCTGCCCTACTCCAACAATGGTTGGGACACCGGTTGAACCGTCAATATGGGCAACGACTGCTCGAACTGTCGTTGTACCGACATCTATACCTACGGCGTAAAGAGAACCTTCTTGCATATGGTTCAGTATACCGCCAATGGTGTAGGTTTCACAAGTATTTAAGCTTAATAGACCGCACCCTCCATTCCTTCAGAGGACACTTTATAGGGAGCTTCGCTCGCCCATGGCGTTCGGCTCGCCTTCGGCGACAGCCTCTTCAGAAAAGCAACGTACGGTCTATTGCCTAAAAATATACTTCTGAAAGATTATGTAAGCCTGGAATCTATAACTGCGTCAAAATCTCATAACCATCTTCGGTCACAAGCACAGTGTGTTCAAAATGCGCTGCTAAACTTCCGTCACGAGTTGAAATCGTCCAGCCATCATCTTCTGAAACAATTTTTTCGCCACCCAAAGTTGCCATTGGCTCAATCGCGATTGTATCGCCGGGCTGTAACAGAGGGCCAGTCCCCTTTCGTCCATGGTTTGGTATTTCCGGTGGTTGGTGCATTTCATGTCCGACACCGTGTCCGACAAGTTCACGAACAATGCCAAGCTTGGCGTCTTTGAGTACTTTTTCTATCGCAGCACCAATATCACCAACTCGTGTTGGGCCCTTAATCGCATCAATGCCAGCAAATAAACTCCGCTCAGTTGCATTAATAAGATGTTTTTGCACACTGGTTGGTGTGCCGACGACCATCGTAAAGGCACTGTCAGTTTTCATGCCGTTATACGTAATTACTAAATCAAAGCTCACGACATCTCCTTCTTGGAGAACATAGTCGGTTGGAATACTGTGCACAATTTGGTCATTTACTGAAATACAAATAGAAGCCGGAAACTGAACTTCGTCGGTTTTATACGTTGCCTCTGCACCTAAACGGGCAATTTCGTCAGCCACCCATGTATCAAGTTCACGCTCGCTGACTCCCGGGACTACCTTTTCGCGAAGGCCATGAAAGATAGTTGCAAGAATATTACCGCCATCACGCATTGCCTGAATTTCTTCAGGTGTCTTTACGGGGCCAATCATGCGAGTGACCGTGAGGTGAGCTCGGCAACGATACGGTCGTGCACCTGGCCAACAGTACCAGTGCCATCAATGTGCGCAACTGCGACACCTTGCTCTGTTAAGTAGTTCAAAATTGGATCAATTTCCTGGCGGTACAAATTCAATCGTTCATCAATTGATTCAGGGTTATCGTCGGCACGACCACGCAGCGAAAGGCGTTTTAGAAGTTGCTCGCGAGGAACTTCAAGAGCGACGACCATACCGATAGCTCGGCCATGCTCTGGTTGACTACCAATCAGCCATTCAGCTTGCTCGCGCATACGTGGGAAACCATCAAGAATTAATTGATCAATATCGACAGACCGATGAATTGCATCACCCATAATTTGAATAATTTTTTCATGAGGGACCATCTTTCCCTCATGCATTAACGCTGTCAATTCGCTATCATGACTATCGCGCACAAGTTGCCCAGCACTTAACCAGCGCCAGTCCATCCGAGCAGCTAAAATTTGTCCCTGTACACTTTTTCCTGCTCCGGCAGGACCAAAAAATAAAATCATGTCTCTATGATATATGGCGAAGGGCGATTATGCCAATGCTTCTTTTACCAGACGAGCGACTGTCGCGCCGTCGGCTGCATTACCAAGCTTGCCTTTGACCATTCCTATTACTTTACCCATATCAGCTGGAGTGCTCGCACCCGTTGCTGAAACTGCTGCATCCACCGCTGTTTTAATAGCTTCTTCAGAAAGTTGTTCTGGCAAATACGCTGCCAAAACTTTTAGCTCAGCCCGTTCGTTATCAGCCAGTTCTTTGCGATCAGCATCGTCGTACAGAGTTGCACTTTCGTTGCGTTTTTTTACTTCACGAGCTAATAATTTTTCAATTGTGGCATCGTCGAGCCCAGTGTCTCGCTTGCCTTGAGCAACTTCTTCATTCAAAATAACTGCTTTAAAATTACGTAGAACATCGGAAACAAAACGATCGCCGCCCAAAAGAGCGGCTTTTAAATCGTTTTCAAGCTGTGCCTTGAGGGCCACTATTAGCGGACTCCGAGGCGAGCTTTGTTTAGCTTTTCAGCTTTGCGCTGTTTGCGAATAATCGCTTTCGCACGACGCTCAGGCTTGCTGAGTGGCTTGCTAAATCGCATTGAAGCTTTCGCTTCTGCAAGCACACCGCTCTGCAAAACTTTGCGGTTGAAACGACGAATAATATTTTCGTTCGCTTCGCGTTCATCTTTTCGTGTAACTTGTACCATATCGGACGTATTGTAACAGATGTGAATACTGAATGCAACTACTGAATTTCGAGGTGTAATAATTGGCCTTCAACGCTCCGACGACCTTGCCATTCATTGATACCAACCGTATACCAAACTGTGACACGCTCCCCCGGTTCAACAAAAAAGTGATCTGGTGCGCTAAAGGCAAGCATATCAACCGTCGTGCCATTATCATCGAGAGTCAGCTTCACGTGTTGGGCGTCGGCACCCATTCGACGCTGATTCTTCACTACCATATTTGATGATTTCAAAATTGGCTGTGGGTTGCCATTCCCAAACGGCTCAAGCTGTTCAATCAAGGAAATCAGCTCTTCAGTGAGATCAGCAGCCGACGCTTCTCCATCTGCTTGTGGTAGTAAAAGCGCCGCTTGGTCGCGCAGTTTCTTTGATCGATAAAAGTCATTCACCCGCTGACGAAATGCCGGAATGCTCTCGACAGGAAGAGTGACGCCAGCCGCCAAGGCATGGCCACCGCCTTTTGTAATAATATCGTCAGCTGAACGAATCGCATCGGCTGCACTAAAGTCGCCGTAGCTCCGAGCTGATCCTTTGGCCTCATGCGCCATTTCTTGAAGCACAAAGGTTGGTTTACGATATTTTTCCAGTAATTTTGCCGCTACAATGCCGACAATGCCATGATTCCAGTCTTTCCCACTCACCACTAATACGGGGTCATCAGCAAAATCAGCAGCTTGCACAATTGCCTGTTTCACAATTTCTTGTTGTTCGCTGCGTCTAGTTTGATTTAACTCATCAAGCTTACGGGCGCGCTCGAGTGCCGCCATGCCTTCTTTGGCTCGCAGCATATCAAGTGCGTATTGAGCGGTCTCGAGCCGGCCAGCAGCGTTCATACGTGGCCCTAGGCCAAAGCCAAGGCTTCGTGCCGTCACCGCTTCCGGGCGAACAGCAGCAACGGCCATTAATGCTTTTAAGCCGGGTCGTCTGGTTTGCGCTAGCACTTTCAGGCCCCAATACACATTGGTTCGGTTTTCGTCGACAAGCGTCACGACATCACAGACGGTTCCCAGCGCGACCAAATCGAGCAACCATTTCTCTTGTCCGTCTGGCAGCCCTTCAAGTTCTGTTTGGAGTGCCTGCACCAGCTTAAACGCCACTCCTACCCCTGCTAAATCAATAAACGGATACGCATGGTCGGTTCGTTTCGGGTTAATTGTTGCAACCGCTGGCGGAGGTGTTTCAGCCACATTATGGTGATCAGTGACAATCACCTCCATGCCTAATTCATTGGCACGAGCAATTTCCTTGTGGCTCAAACTTCCACAGTCGACGGTGATAATCAGCTGAGCGCCTGTTTCAGCGATCCGTTCAATCGCGTCAACCGTCAGGCCATAGCCTTCGACAAATCGATTAGGAATAAACGCATCGACGTGTTCAAACCCGAAGCTCTCAAATGCATCAAGCAGTAGCGTTGTCGCTGTCAGGCCATCAATATCGTAGTCGCCATAAATGGTAATTTTTTCTTGAGCCTTACGGGCACTCACAAGGCGATCAACCGCAGCGCGCATATCTGGCAGAAGAAATGGATCATGTTTTTTACTGTAGTCGGGAGACAAAAAAACCGCCCGTTGATTGGGCGCGAGTCCCCGGGCAGTCATAATTTTCTCGAAGAGATCCATTAGGTTCGGTCGGTGCCACTCCGCTTTGGTCGTGCAACTGCTTGCTGAGATTTAATAACAATACTTTGTAGTTCTTTAAAAATTGGGAACTGTTTATTTGTCGCGTAAATCTTTGTGTTGCCTTGTTTTTCACTGGTCAAAAAACCAACTTTCTCAAGTCGCTTCAGTTCACGTTGAATATTCCCCGGGTCTTCCTTGATGAGTTTTGCAAGGCCACGCACATGGGTACGGAAATCTGGATACTTGGCATATACAACCACTATCTTCCGTCGCACCCGAGATGTAATGAAAACGTCTAACATGTCTCCCCTTGATTACTCACGCCTCTCATATCGTTGATTTTTATTCTACACTTTTACGCATGCACCGGTCAACGCCAATTCAGTACGATTTTGTTAATTTTCGCAATTGTTTCCTCGTGAGAAGGGATGTCGTTCTGATTAAAATAATGTTCAGTACTGAGGTAATTCTGCTTTACGTCAAGAATATGAAGCTCGTCTGCAAGCATGTGAAGTCGATCAACCGCCTGAATAGACGCAACCGGCGCCGCAACAACAAGTCGTTTAATGCGAATTGGCTTTAAGAAATCGACCGCGACATCAAGCGCCGCACCGCTATTCAATCCATCGGCTACTAAAATCACCACATGATCGCGCAGCATATCATTATTAATCAGCCCCCCGTCACCCAGTAAGCGATTAATTTTTTGAAACGATTCGCGTTTTTGCTCTTCAAGGTATCCGTGAAATTCACTCGTATATTCATCGATTTCACCGGCAGAAAACATTCCATTGTAGGTAAAGCTCCCATTTTGTGACACACCACCAAAGCTCATGTTTTCACCAGGTACTTCAATATCTTCTACCAAAAGCATCGTCAAAACCGCATGCAGTGAGGCGGCAATTTGCTCACCCACCAACACCGCACCGTCACTCAGTGCCACTACCGTACAGTTTTCATAACGATACTGTTCAGTTAATTCAGCCGCGAGCTTAATACCGGCATCTGTTCTACTCTCAAAATACATATGCTTATTCTAGCACGCCAAGCGCGCTATACTAGTGATATGCACTATTATGAGGTGGCCCCATTGAGGATTGTACGAGCTGGTAGCTCGACGTTCACCTATAGCTCGCAATCGCCGGCGCAACTCGGCCAGATTGTTCATATTCCCATTGGGAAAACCACCCAGCTCGGCGTCATTATGAAAACCGCCACAAAGCCTTCATATGCAACCAAACCAATCACCGATACCGTCGTTGAAACACCGCTCCCCACACCGCTGCTTCAGCTATCCACATGGCTCAGCACCTACTACACCACGCCGCTTGCTACCGTACTCCAAACAGTGTTGCCACGAGGGCTCGATAAAACTCGACGCCACCGCGAACCAACACTCCGAACGGTCACGCGAAAGCGAACAACTATTGTGTTCAATAAAGAGCAAAAACGGGCGCTCACAGAGATAGAAGCAGCCGGTTCTGGGACCATCCTTCTCCAAGGTATTACTGGATCTGGCAAGACAGAGCTTTATAAGTCGATCGCTCGAACAACAGTCGCAGCAGGAAAATCAGTTATCGTCCTGGTGCCAGAAATCAGCCTCACCAGCCAACTTATTGATGAGTTTATTCATGACTTTCCAGATGTCATTGTCACCCACTCTCACATGACCGAAGCGGAACGCCACGTTGCCTGGCTAAGCGCCTTACAATCAAACACGCCGCGTATTGTGATTGGTCCACGTTCGGCCCTGTTTATGCCCGTCCCTCAGCTTGGTGCGATTATTGTTGATGAAGAGCACGAACCAAGCTACAAACAAGAACAGTCACCGCGCTATTCGGCAATTCGGGCCGCTACTGTGCTTGGGCGTTACGCCGACACACCGGTCATTCTTGGGAGCGCAACACCATCAATTACCGATCGCTACCTTGCAGAAGTTAGCAAACGACCAATCGTACGGCTCGATCAATCCGCCCGAAACGATGCTCAAAAAGCAGCCGTCACGTTAGTCGACATGACAAAACGTGCATCGTTTACTAAGCATCGATTTATTTCCAATGCCCTCATTGCG
>Ga0136601_1000492_pt1 | contig 16735 bp, 16 predicted proteins | sample AntRauMFilla2699_FD_181020 | JGI IMG/M metagenome (GOLD analysis project Ga0136601, IMG submission 181020) | Saline lake microbial communities from Rauer Islands, Antarctica - Metagenome Filla 2 #699 | ecosystem: Environmental > Aquatic > Non-marine Saline and Alkaline > Saline | place... | reverse complement strand
TCCGTTCGATATCCTCTTCTTCCGACTCCCCGATTTGGACTTCCAAAATATCTACGTCATTTTCGGCTGGTGCGCTGGGGGCGTGCCAGACCCCGGGCAAGTTCATCTGCACTTCCCCATTAGGCATAAAGAAAAATTCACTGCGTTTTTCGTGACGTTGCAAAGACAGCTTCTTGCCTGCTTCTAAGTGCAGCATTTTCACCTTGAGTTTTGGCATATCGAGAATCACGTCGTACCAGCCCCAACGAGTGACGACTCGCTGCTTGGCATTCAGCGCCGAGCTGGAACTATACTTTCCCCCACCCAGCTCAAAGACTGGTTCAATCCCCAATTCGGCGCAAACGTCCAGCTCAGGAGTGTTGTCTTTCTGCCGGTCGCCGCCGTTGCCAAAGTAGGTGGGCTTGAGGCGTCGCAGCGCTTCACACACCGTACCGTCGGTATCGTCTACCGCGTGCACGTGCGGTGTATATGCCTCAAGAATTTTCTTGCGGTCGGCAAACGGCTGAAAGAAAAAGCCTTTCTTGCGCACCAGCCACTCATCGCTGTTGGCAATAATATGTACTTCTCCATACTCAGCGGCGTCTTCAATCATGGCGATGTGTCCGGGGTGAATCGGGTCAAACCCTCCTGAGATGACAATGGTTTTATTTTGCATATCTCATTGTAACAGTGAGATGTGTAGTTAAGTTATAAAAAGCCCCATTCACGAATATCTCGTGAATGGGGCTATGTTGCACTTCATCTTAAATCAGACGCGACGGTACCGATCTGCTGGCAGCCAGTCTGGGGGAAAAATACGCATAGGCATTGTCCAGTTCCCATTAGACGGCAAAAGCAAAAGTTGGTCTCCGGTCTGCACCTGACGCTGCTGGTTTTCTTCACCTGCGATCGGCTGTAGCTCAGTAATACATCCTGCTCTGTGAGCTTCCAGTACCTGCTGCGCATTTAATTTGTAGACCGGGCACTGTTCAGGATAATCCGGTCGAACAAAATACAGCTGCTCCCTACTCTGAACCAAATGCTGCAATGCTTCGTTAGACACCTTAATCCCCAACGTGGCACACACCTCGGATAATTGCTGGAATGTGTCACCGGCCCATACACCGATCATATGATGATGTCCGCCATGACCCAAGACAAAACCTTTACTAAAAGTAGCCTTATCTATCGTGGATCCACAACTCGCATACGCGCAGGTCTCAGGACTGTCTATCCAGTACCCATAAAACGGCTCTTGTGGAATCACTGCTCGAAACGAACTGAGCATTTGCACATGATAGGTTGGACTTGAGAAAATCAGACCTCTGAGCAGACGAGTCTCTGCCCGCAGCGCCGTCTGTTTTTTCTGCAACTCTTTGTTTTGTTGAGCCGCCAACCTTTTATTTTTAAAGATTTTTAGCATTTTGCCATCTCCTCTCTGGGTTAAAATATCACTCTATCTAAAATATATTATATCATATATATACATAAAATCAATACCTACCCTGTGTCTGTCGCGATGCAGTATCGTACATCGTGACGCTGTAACCATCTACGTACTTTTTCTGTTAGAATACATACTTATGAAAAAAGCACTTATTACCGGAATCACCGGCCAAGACGGATCGTATTTAGCAGAATTACTACTTGAAAAAGGCTACGAGGTGCACGGCATCGTCCGCCCCAGCAGCTCTATTCGGACCGCCCGTATTGAGCACCTTTATCACGACACCGCGATTCTTGATAAGACCTTATTCTTACACCACGGTGACCTGACCGACACGACCAACATCTCTACGCTCATCCGCGACATTGAGCCAGACGAGGTATACAACCTAGCCGCTCAGAGTCACGTAAAAATCTCTTTTGACCTACCCGAGCTCACCGCTGAAACTGACGCGCTGGGCACACTAACCATTCTAGAGTCCATCAGAAAGCAGGGTTTGAGTCACAAGACTAAGTTCTATCAAGCTTCTACCTCGGAGCTATACGGGAAAGTGCGAGAGACGCCACAGACAGAAAGCACTCCTTTTTACCCACGAAGTCCGTATGGTGTGGCCAAGCTTTACAGCTTTTGGATAATTAAGAACTACCGCGAAGCCTACGGTATGTATGCTTGCAACGGTATTCTCTTCAACCACGAAAGCGAGCGTCGCGGCTACAACTTTGTTACCCGCAAAATCACCACCGGCCTAGCCAAAATTAAGCTCGGGCAACAAGACATGCTGGAGCTCGGGAACATCGACGCCAAGCGTGACTGGGGTTACGCCAAGGAGTACGTAGAAGCGATGTGGCTCATGCTTCAGCAAGACGAACCGGAAGATTTTGTCATCGCTACCGGGGAGACTCACTCTGTTCGTGAGTTTATTGAAGCAGCTTGCGAAGAACTTAACATCAAGCTTGAATGGCAGGGCGAAGGAGTCGATGAAGTAGCTATCGATAAGAAGACCTGTAAGCGAATCATAAAAATTAACTCTAAATACTTCCGACCGACCGAGGTTGACCTCTTATTAGGTGACCCTACCAAAGCGAAAGAAAAATTAGGCTGGGAGGCAAAAATAAAATTTGCTGAATTGGCCAAGCTGATGACAAAAGCTGATTACGAGCTGATGCAAAAATCTGGTGGAGAGTTTCGCTTTTAGTCCTTGTTTCTAACAAACCACCGTGTCTGAAATCCCTTTAAACCTCTATAAACAAATTCACGCTTCGGTACCTATCGCCTGTGTGGATGTCGCGATTATAAAAGATAATAAAATCCTGCTCGGTCGTCGTACCAACCAACCTGCCCAAGGGCAATACTGGCTGCCCGGAGGACGTGTCTTAAAAGGCGAAACGCGGGTCGAAGCAGTCCATCGTAAAATCAAACAAGAAACTGGCCTAGAGATAAACATCTTGACCGAACTCGGTACTGACGAAACACTCTTCCCCGACGGTCCCTTTGGTGGACCGACCCACACGATTAACACAATTTTTCTGGCTGAACTAGTCGGTGCGGACACTCTCGTAGCTGACTCGCAAAACGATACCCTTGAGTGGTTCCCTACTCTGCCAGACAACCTGCATCCGTATCTCAAAAAATATTGTCAAATCGCCTTAGAAAAATAACCACTTTATATGGAAAAAACAGCCAAGATTTATGTAGCTGGACACCGAGGACTCGTGGGTTCGGCTATTGTCCGTCAGCTGACCACCGCTGGCTACACCAATCTCATTACTCGCACCCGAGCCGAGCTTGATCTCCTCGACCAAGCTGCGGTAGCGGATTTCTTTGCGGCGGAAAAGCCTGAGTACGTCTTTTTGGCGGCTGCCAAAGTGGGTGGCATCATGGCCAACCAAACCTACCCCGCTGATTTTATTTACCAAAACTTGGTCATCCAAAATAATATTATTGAAAGTGCTCATCAGCACCAGGTGAAGAAGCTGCTTTTCCTAGGCAGCTCCTGCATCTATCCTAAGCTCGCTCCGCAACCTATTAAAGAAGAATATCTACTCACCGGCCCGCTCGAGCCAAGCAACGACGCCTACGCCATCGCCAAGATTGCCGGTATCAAAATGTGCCAGTCATATAGTAAACAATACGGAGACACTTTCATCAGTGTCATGCCCACCAATCTCTACGGTGAGAATGATAACTTTGACCTCGAAACCTCGCACGTCCTCCCGGCTCTCTTACGTCGCTTTCACGAAGCCAAAGAAGCCAACGCGCCGCACGTCACTCTGTGGGGTACTGGTAGTCCAATGCGTGAGTTCTTATATGTAGACGACATGGCTGCTGCCTGCCTCCACCTCATGGAGACCTACGATGCACCAGAGATAGTAAACATCGGCACCGGTGAAGATGTGACCATCAAAGAACTAGCCGAGACCGTCAAAGCCATCGTCGGTTACGAAGGAGACATCCAGTGGGACACTGACAAGCCAGACGGCACCCCACGAAAGCTGCTGGATGTATCCAAGCTCCACAGCCTCGGCTTCAAACATACTATTTCACTCAAGGAAGGCATGCAAAAAACCTACACTTGGTACCTAAATAATAATAATAATAATTAAATATGACTCAGCTAATGTACGCGAAGAACAACCTCTACGAATCATACGATGGCTTTCGTTTTAGCGAGGTGTTTTCTTCCAACATTCCTGATGTCACGCAGCGAACAACCCTTGAGAATCTAAACTATGCAATTAATCTGTGTGAGACCTGGGGTACATCCTTGGACGTTGGAGGTGGAGACGGCCGATTCCTGCGCGCATTGTCTACTCGATTTAAACAGAATATTTTAGTTGAGATATCTGAAAAGCCTGAACATAAAACCATTCTTGCACAACATAAAAATATCTCCATACACCATCAGCTCATTGAGGACTACCAAGGCAAAACAAAAATTGATTTTATTTTACTGGCTGATGTATACGAACATATTCCCGCAATAGAGCCCTTTGCGCAAAAAATATCTAGCCTCCAAGACATAGGTGGTGTGGTGTATATCATGACACCGAATCCCATTGTCTGTGGTCCAGCTGATGAATCAGGGTTGCACCACACGAGACATCCCTACGGACACATTAAGCATTACCCCACCAACGAAATTTGTGATTTGATGAAACGAAATGGATATGAGTTGATATTTCTACGCTTTGAAGAAGGACCTTACCGACAAAGAGCAAAGGGTATTATTTTTGCTCTTTCCCGACGTGATAAAGCCTGGAAGAATAATATTCTCTATTCTCTGATTCGACCGTTTGTGCTTCTGCTGAGTCGCATGCTTTGTGCATTTTTAGATAGCCGGACGCATAGAGCTGAGAAAAAGGACGCTGACCACCGCTTCTCAGGCATCACTCAGGATTTAGCGTTTAAAAAAGTACGTACTTACTGTAACCATTTACCTTCAGACACTGTTCACACTGTATAATTAAGTACTGATTCACATGCTAGTTACTCTGTTAAAAAAAATCCTCCCCCGTTGGATTCGCAGTTACTTATTGAAGGATTACGGGGCAGAAGGATTATTGAAATATTTTTCCAATACAAGCTGGTCTTTAGGTGGTCGAGTGGCAACTTTTGTTACTTCTTTCTTGACCATCGCTATAGTGGCTCGATACCTTGGTCCAGAAAACCTAGGAAAACTCAGCTACGCACAGAGCTATGTGGCTATGTTTTCAGTATTAGCGAGTTTAGGAATCGACCAAATACTCCAGCGCGAACTCACAAACAATCCTAGAAAACATTCGGAGTTACTCGGGACAACAATGATCGCAAAACTGTTCTTAGGGACTCTCACCCTTATATTAGCCACCTCAATATCTTGGGTGACTGGTACAGAACCTCTCATTACACTACTAATCGCGCTGACCGCCAGCTCTTTTCTCATTAGTCCTTTATCGACTATAGGAATATTTTTTCAGTCTGAGGCGAAGGCGAAATATTCTTCACAAGTAATGATATTTAATGCGTTTTTTATCCCGGCGGTCAAACTCGCAATTATCTTCTTTGATAAAGGGATAATATATTTTGCCGGCGCGCTAGTGCTCGAAACTCTTGTTGGAGTACTATTCTTACTCTTTGTATATATACATACTTATAAGCTTTCACCCTTCGCATGGAAGTTTTCACTTACTCTATTCCGTTCACTACTCCATCAATCATGGCCATTGGCACTCGCAAGCGCCACAAGTTATGTCTACAGTAAAATGGACCAGATCATGCTCATGCATTACTTAGATGCAACTGCTGTTGGGTTATATAGTGCCGCGGTAAAACTGAGAGATTTCGCCACAATCATTCCAGGAATTCTCTTAAGCTCTTTGTTACCTGCAGTACTTAATTCCCGGTTAGATAATCAAAAAGAGTACCTAAAAAGAGTACGGTCGTTGGGAAAAATTGTGTGTACTTTTTCAATGCTGATTATTACGCCAATTTTTTTGTTCTCTAACTTTTTCATATCCACGATTTTTGGAAATGAATTTGCGCAAGCCGGAGCAATTTTAAAAATATTCATCTGGACTGGTATTGGAGGTATAATTGTTGCCTATTTCAGAACATACTTAGTCGCAGAATATCAGACAAAACATTACTTCTACGCCACAGCTCTTGGTGTAGTTTTCAATATCGTACTCAACCTTCTCTTAATCCCTCCCTACGGAGCAACTGGTGCCGCAACCGCAACACTCCTCACTTTTGTGTTTGTTATATTGATTTTACTCAGCTCTGCATCAGCAAAAAAATTATTTGCTCGAACATAAACTGACACAGACCACCTCCTTCTTTTTATGCACCTACAGAAGATCCATTAATACAGTGCGCGCTATCGCTTGATCAAAATACCGAGGATTATTACCTGCACGCTGTGCTGAAAAACCTTGCAACAGAACATCTATATCTTCTGACTTCACCCCACACTTACGCAGATTCATCTCCAAGCCTATTGACTGCGCAATTGAAGTGAGTTTTTGACAGGCTTCTTCAGGTGTAGTAACCCCAAGCAGCTCCATTAGCTCTGCGAGTGTGTGCTGTACATACGCGACACCTCGTATATCAGTAATGGTTTCTTTATCTACCTGACTATTGAAGAGAAACAAGCGCGGTAGTGTCACTGCTACCGCATGACCATGCGGTAGATCATACTGGCTCGTGAACGCATATGACATCGCATGACTGGCGGTGGTTTTTGCAATATTGATAGCTTGTCCTGCTAAGTACGCTGCCTCTGCCATAACTATCCGTGCCGCTTGGTTATCTGATACAGCAGATGGTAGTGCATTGAGAATCATCGGAATGGCTTGCCGAGAATATGTTTTTGATTCTTTTGTAGAATGAATCGACCAGTATGCTTCGATTGCTTGAGCGAGTGCATCAAATCCACAACAGGCAGTAACATATGCAGGCAAAGAATATGTAAGAGTCGGATCCACTATTGCGTAGGTCGGCTGCATCTCATGGTGCGCAATTGAGTATTTGTGTGTATCTATATACACCACTGCGAAATGTGTCGCTTCGCTACCTGAGCCTGAAGTCGTGGGTACAGCTACCAAAGGGACTGCAACCGTAGTAATGGAAACTTCTCCAGTTATAAACGGAGTAATATTTTTTTCTTTTCCAGTGAGTGCATTGATTGCTTTTGCTGTGTCTATCGCACTGCCTCCTCCTACAGCAATAATGATCTCCGCCCCTGATTTCTGAAAGCTTTCGATGCCTTTTTGTACTATCTCTCTGGTCGGATTGGGTGAAATATCATTAAAGTAGGTCACACGCATCCCATCCAGCTCTTTTGCAAGTTTTGCTTGAGCGCCAGATGCTTCATATGACTGCTTGCCAGAAACTACAAATACATTTTGATATTGATTCTCAAAAAGTATACGTTTGATATTTTCTATACTTCCTATGCCAATGTATTTTTTTTGCATACGTCTATTGTAAAACAAAAATGAGCGTGTGGGCACTCCCATCAAATTTATTGCTGGATATTTTTCATGAAACTCACTTTGTTTTCTTGCGGAGTCGTTGTGGGTCGACCCAAATCTCCTCTACTTCCGGTGTGTACTTTACAATCAATCAATATAGGCTTCTCGCACGAATCCATCTCAGTGAGTATATTTTTTAATGATGCTTCTGAATCCACAGTAAACGCATTTGCATACCCGAGGTTTTTTGCCAGTGCTGCATAATCAACATTTGACCCAGTCACACATTGTCCTCCAACTGATTCGTGGACTCCATTATTTACAATAATGTGAATATAGTTTTTGGGCTTACGGCATCCGATAGTGGCGAGCCCACCAAGGTGCATCAATGCTGCGCCGTCACCATCTAGGCACACGATGGCTTTATTTGGCCGCTCCTGTGCCAGACCAAGCGCTATCTGTGACGCATGCCCCATACTCCCCACTGTTAAAAAATCTTTTTCGTGGCGTTCAGAACGCTCTTCCCTCAGCTCAAACAATTCACGAGACAACTTCCCCGTTGTACCGACATACACAGTATCTTTGGATAGACCATCCAACACAGTGCGGAGTAAGACTTCGCGACTCATGAGATTCCCATTTGCGCGTTCGTCCTTCTGGCTATTTTTATATGAGCCGAATGTGCCCTTTCGCACGAGAAGTGCCTGGGGCGACTGGCTTTTTTTGATAGCTGCGACTGTTTCTCTTACCACCTCTTCGAAGGCTTCAGTGGTATCTGGAACGATAGTATACGGAATGTCCATCGCCTCCAGCAACAATGGAGTCACTGGACCTTGTTTTATATGTTGCGGCTCATCAGGCACACCAGCTTCACCTCGCCATCCGATGACTAACAATAACGGAATACTGTACACCTCGGAATCAGCCAACGACAGCAATGGATTTATGGTATTTCCTAAACCAGAATTCTGCATGTACACACAAGGTATATGTCCTGTTGCCAAATGGTGACCGGCAGCAACCGCTACCGCACCGCCCTCATTTGCAGTGATGACGTGCTGCTCGGAAGATAGCTCACTATCAATGCACGCACATAAGTCCTTTAACAATGAATCAGGAACACCAGCAAAGAATGCTATTCCTTGTGATTGTAATATGTCTAATGCAACTTTCGGGTCAATCATATTATTATCGTTCACTTTCAATGAGTGTCAGAATTTCTTTAATCGGCATACAGTTTTCTTCCGAAGCTTCTTTACAGCGCCCATGCTCAAGGATGGACTCTGCTGTTTTTAGCATTGCTGGATACGCACTTCGCAGTAAATGATTGGCATAAATCACCACATTGACACCCGCTTCGGCGAGCTCTTTTTCAGTAATCGCATTGTATGTACTTGGGACCACAACCAAAGGTACCCTTTTAGGGAACTGATTGTACTGCTTACAAAAGTCCAGTACTTCCTCTGGCGTTTTTTCTTTACTATGCACCATAATCCCATCGACTCCGGCGTCAATGTAAGTTTGGGCACGAGACAACGCATCCTCTACACCCATTCCGAGAATCATACTTTCAAGACGGGCAATAATCATCATGTCATCTGAAATAAGGGCGTTTTTGCCTCGGCGAATTTTCTCAGCAAAATGCTCGGGTGTGTCTTGTTCATGCTCAACCTCTCCGGTATCAAATAATGAATTTTTCTTGAGCCCTTTTTTATCTTCAATAATCACTGCCGAAATCCCAAGACGCTCTAGCGTGCGGAGATTGAACGTGAAGTGTTCAATCTGACCGCCAGTGTCACCATCATAAATAATAGGTTTTGTTGTAATCTCTAGAATATCTTGGAGCGTTTGAATTCGAGAAGTAATATCCACCAGTTCAATATCGGGCTTCCCCTTTGCCGTCGAGTCTGTCAACGAGCTTGACCACATAAAATCAAATTCTTTTTTAACACCGTCTTGTGTCACTTGCGCATGCTCCACGATGAGACCGGTTAGTCCATTGTGAGCTTCAATTCCGCGTACAATCTCCTTCGCATCAATGAGTCGTCGTAATTTTTGCTGACGAATTTCGGGCGTGGTGCCAATTTCTTTTTTTGCATTAATTAATGCCGTGGAAGAAATACCTTTGGTATATTCAGGCTCAATCAGCTCGCCGCCCCACTCCTGGAGTGTCTCTAGAACCTGTTGACGTACCTGCTTCTGTACACCAGTTTTCCAGTCATCACCGTGCACCACATAATCAGGTTTAATTTTTTGCAGATTTGGACGATAATCAAGTGTGGGTTGAGGAACGACCTCCTTTACACCGTTGATATTTTCGATAACCAGCTTACGGTCTTCGTAAGTCATAGATGGTAGTCGCTTATAGCTGGCAATCGCCTCATCTGTAAGGAGTCCGATAACCACCTCACCATACCGCAACCCCTCTTTAATAATATTCATGTGTCCAGGATGAACCAAATCCGCACTCATGGCGATATATACTATTTTCTTTTTTTCATTCGGAGTACTATTTTTCATATTTAAATCAATTGCAGATTTGGTTGAGTAATGACCATAGTTATAACATATCGAGGATAAATACGTTTCATAACTAACGCGTTATTTACCTCTTATTTTCTCAAAATAATCACGCGATGCAATTTTGCCACACTGAGCGATTATGCATTTATATGAATAGTTGATAAGCTTTCAGATATGGAAACAGCAGATAACTCAGCGGAAATAATCAATGCAGACAACATAGAAGCTTTTCGCAAAATACAACTCCGTCTGCTTGACTCAGTCGATAGGATTTGTAAGAAACATGATTTGAAATATTGGCTTGATTTTGGTGCATTGCTCGGGGCATTTCGTAACGGAACATTTATTCCTTGGGATGACGATATTGATATCTCTATGCCGGAAGAAGACTACAAGAAGTTTATGGCGGTAGCCAAAGAGGAACTCCCGGCTGATATGTTTCTACAGACCACCGATGCTGACCCTAATTTTAAACAACATTTAACAAAACTACGAGATAACAACTCTACCTATATCCAATATAATGAAGAGGAACCAGCTGGGTATCATCAGGGCATCTTTCTCGATATATTCATATCAGTTACCTACCCAGCTCTGCCGAGACTCCTAGAAAAAGTGCTCATCAGAACTACTTCTAGAAGCAGAAATAACGTAATCCACAAGAAACCGCTTCGCGTGCTGCATATATCTATATTTTCTCTTTGCAGACTTGCCTGGGTAATCCTCTCGCCCTTAAAGAAAAAACGATACGGGCAACATCCACATAACAATGGGTCAATGCAGGTGGTTCCTCTCGAATGCTTGTATCCACTGACAACAGTAGAATTTGAGGGAAAAAACTATCCCGCACCAAACGATATTAATGGTCATTTGTCATATCTATATAAAAATCATATGTCACCACCGCCAAAACACATGCGGGGTGGACACGCTCGTAAGATTTTGACTAATACTCCCTACAATTCTTCTCGCACACAATAAAATTGCTGTATGAAAATGTTCCAGACAATAAAAAGAATCGTGCGTGATCAATGGTTTCGAGCCTATCGGATTGCCGGTCGCCTGCTCATCAAATACTCCAACGACCCTCGGCCAAGCAGCGCTCCGTATATTTCCGGAGATGGGTTTCGTAAACTGGGTGACCATATACATGACGAAACCGGGAACTGCGACCCTAATCAAGTAAAAGAACATGACATTGTATTTGTCGGCGCTGCCCGTTCGAAAGAATTTTTAACGGAAATGAATCCGCAGATACAAGTTCCTTACACGTTGGTTTCTCACAACAGCGATGAACTCATTGATGAGTCGTACCTCCCACTATTAACTTCAAACATTCAGCGCTGGTACTCGTATAATGTAGGTGTAAAAGATGAACGAATTGTGCCACTTCCGTTAGGGCTGGGTAACAAGCACTACTATGCCACTGGCATCACTCGGGTATTTGATATAGTGATAAAAAAACAGTACCCAAAACAAAATAAAATTTTTTATTGGTACTCATTATCTACTAACATATGTGCCCGACAAGAAGCATTGGAAGCGATACAAACTCATCCGCTTGCACAGCCTCTCGCCCATCAAGTGGAATTTGGCCCCTACCTACATGAGTCAGCTCAGTATAAATTCATCCAGTCACCGAGAGGCTCTTCTATTGAGGGTCATCGCACCTGGGAAGCAATGTATATCGGCTCCGTTCCGATCGTGCTAGCTGATGTCATGTCGGAGTACTTTCAATCACTCAACGCTCCGATGATGGTGATTACAGACTGGTCTGAACTTGACTCCATACAGGCAGGCAACGCTGATACGACATATCGTGATATTATAGATTCCTCAGACCAAAATGTATTGACCATGGATTATTGGGCAGAAAAAATAAAGCAGGCGGAAAGATAACCTATTGTCTATACGTGATAATGCAACCAAATACTCCTGTGGCTAGTAATAATAAAAACAACTCACGCACCATGCTTACCCACACACTTCCTCAATTTCTAATTACCGCTGGTAAAGCGGTCAAAAAACTCTGCCGCCAAAGCTTACGATATATGAAGTTTGGTACAAGAAATTATGAGAAATGTATCTCCGTTACAAATGTAGATTTCAAAATAATCATTAACCCTGGCAAAAACGGATGTGTAGATGAAAGTATCGCATTGCAAGGGAAATGGGAGCCAGAGATGTCGCACAAACTTGCGCAATATATTACTCCTGGCGATACCTTCGTAGACATCGGAGCAAACATTGGATACCACACACTTTTCTCAGCTTCTCTACTGAAAAACACCGGAAAAGTTATTGCGTTTGAGCCTATCAAACGCCTCGCTCAGCAGATAGAAGAAAGCGTAGCCGCCAATCAATTCGACAATGTGGAAGTCTATCAGAATGGCCTCGGTGACAAAGCAGCCGAACTCGACTTATATGTCCGAGATGAAAACATGGGTGGTTCAAGTCTTTCCAAATACGAAAACCTGAATTTGGTCAGCGCATCATCTGTTGAAACCATTAGTATTAAAACCCTCGATAGTCTATTGCCTGCAGAGACTAGAATCAACGTCATGAAAATTGATGTAGAAGGTCATGAATTCGAGGCATTGAAGGGTGCCGAGAATTTGCTTCAAGCACAAAAACCAGTCATTTTCATGGAGTTTAGTCCGATTTTCTACAAACAAGACTACCCAGAAAAAGCGAGTGAGTTAATTACTTTTCTTGAAGATTTGGGATATTCATTTGAAACTCTGTCTGGAACAGCTATAAACCTCAACCAATGGTTATCTGAAACAAAGAACCCAACACAAATTGACGTAATATGTAAATAACAAATGATACCTAAACTATCTATTATTATGCCTTGCTACAACTGCTCCTCAACTCTAGAAGAGGCAGTTAACTCTTGCTACACGCAGGGATTCTCTGATAGCGAATTTGAGATCGTAATGGTGGATGACTGTTCTACTGACAACACTAGAACCATCATGAAGAGACTTTCAAATACGCACACGAACATTAAAACTCTTTTCCATGAGAAAAATAAAGGTGGGGGTGCTACCAGAAACACGGCTGTCGCCCATAGCGCAGCAGATCTAATTTTTTGTTTAGACAGTGATGATTTACTTTTTGAAAAAAGCCTACTGCCAATGTACAAGAAAATCATACGTGAAAGTTTAGACGCAGTATGCTTAGGGAAAATGCTTTCGTTTAAAGGAAAGGATATTCATGATATTTCCCACGTTACAACTTTTCCTTCTGATAAAGAATACGTCCTAGAAGACCTAATCGAAAGAACCCATTCCTGTGGATTGAATGCAGTATTTATGTTTACTAAGCATGCATTTGAAAAAGCCGGTGGTTATCCTACGTCTCATGGATTTGATACACAAGGATTTGCCTGGCGTTTTTTAGCACATGGGCTTAAAGCACAATCGTGTCGCGAAGGAATATACCATCATAGAGTCTCATTTCATCAATCTTATTACCTGAGAGAATATGCAGCCGGTATGACAAATTTCAATATGGCCTCGGTCATTGCGGAACATGAGTATTTATTAAATACAGACGCAACACAGATAATTCAAGAAGCAAACTTAAGAGATTTTACTTTACCTATAATCAATCAATTGAAAAAATTGCCAAAAGTTTTCACGAATAATGCGTATGAGTTAACTCAAAAGATTCCTGATCATACTCATGATAAAATTATTTCACAAAAGCCAGTGCCCCTAAACAGTATTACAGGATTATACTTTCGTATAAAGCGCAGAATAAGAAAATATTAAATGTCCACAACAGATAGCACCCAGGTACCAAAAGTATGTCTCGTCAATTTTGCCGACGGAAAATTTACAGTCGGTCAAGAAAGGCTGAAACGGACTTTAGCTGATATTGGCTATGAAGGTGGCACGTTATTTGCGAATGAACTACCAGCAGGATGCCCTGACCATACGGAATCTCCCTGGGGATTTAAACCATTTCTAATGGAACAAGCAGCTGATTTAGGTTATGACATTCTTATATGGGTTGATGCTGCAATTATGGCACGCGCTTCACTAGAACCGTTAATTCAGAGAATACTCGAAAAGCAAATTTTCTTTTTCAGTAGAGGTATTAGCAGCATGGGTGCCTGGACAAGTGATTACGCATTAGAAGAATTAGGCTTTACAAGAGAGGAAGCATTTAAAATTAGAGACGTAATCACTATAGTTATCGGCATAGATATCCGCTCTCCTAAAGGTAAAGTGTTTCTAAATGAATGGAAACTTGCTGCAATGCACAAAAAAGTTTTATTGGGTGTAGATAAACCACTCACACTTACAGACTCATATTGGAATACATACGGTCAGCTTTCTAATGACCCTCGAGTAAAAGGCCACCGGCATGACCAACCCTTGCTTAGTATGCTTGCTCACGTACTACATATTAAACCAAATGATGATTTAGTATTCGATATCAAAAGTGAGGCGAAAGGGGGTAACAAATACTCCAAACACATCCCTCTCAACACGGTACTGGTAGAAAACAGAGATTTCAAAATTTCACCTACTGATATGATGAATGATTTTTCTGCCTATAAAACTTCATATGCGAGTATTATCTTTACTCTCGTGAGAAAGACTAAAGATTTGATACGCAGCACTATTCTCTATTTCGTCCGCAAACCAGAAACTGCCGTTATGTTGATGTCTCCTAAAAGAATACTGTATCGTCTTAAGAACAAACCAACGTTTGATGATATTAAAAGTCGACCCGTCTAACTTTTATCGTCCTCCATGTATAGGTAATACTGTATTACACAACGACGGTTCCTCGAGCAAATATTTTATTGACCTCGCAATTTCTTCTGAGGTGAGCCACCTTCCAAGGTGTGTTTCTGTGGCCCTACTATCAATCATATCTAAATCTTCACGTCTTTGAGTCATACCACTATCGTAAATAATCGTGGGAGCAACACAGACCAAATGCTGCGTCGGGCAAGACATTTTTTTCGACTCTACATATAGATGCAAAGCCGATTTAGCCCCTGCATATGTCATGTCATAAGAACCTTTAATAGCAGAATAGGAGCCAAGGACACATATTTTAGCGTTATTATTGCTCGCTAATATTTTTTCACAACTTCTCACTACGTCAAAAAAGTTTACCTTAAAACTCTCTATTGCCTCTTCCTCCGTAATTTCAATTAGATTTTTACCATGCAGCACTCCGGCAACAAAAATGTAGTAGTCGAGATCTATTGGCAGACTTTCTGCTGTGCCATAGATAAATTCATCACCATCATACAGCTTTTGCAACTGCGCAGTAATAGTTGAACGACGTCCTGTAACACCTATTTTTTTCATGATTGAATAATATTTTTTACAGCTCTTTCAGCATCAATAACTGCATCAATTTTCCCAGCTCGAATACGGATTACATTCGGTTGAGTTTCCAAAACTTCGACCAGTCTGGCGTCTGAACCAGATTTTGGCATAGCTCTAATTGATGTCTTATACTCTTTTACTGTACACTCATTCACTGCTGGATAAAAATGCGCCATACTCTGGATCATTGAATCACCTCTTTCTACCAGCTCTTTCTTAGATAAAGATTCTAAAATCTGCTTTGCTTCATTATAAGTTTTACAAGTTTTAGAAAAAGGTGTCCACAACGCACTCGAAAGGCTCAATAAATTTTTCTCCTCGTTCCATGGGTACAAACTTGGAAACGGTCCATCCATGATGGTTATTGCCTTAGTAACATTTGGACCCTCCAAGATCGGTACCAAACACGGCTCGTATCTCTCAACCCCCACATTCTCATTTGCACAAAAAGTAGCATCGATAATCCAGTCGTGGTTATTATCATCACTAATATCATAGGGTTGTGAGTAAAAAATGTGGCCATCCAGGATTTTTTTAAAATACTCTCTTGTTTTACTGACAACAATGTGACGTTCGCCTGTCAATAGAGCACCCTCTACATTCTGTAAGCCGAACTCTTCAGGATGCTCAATTGTAATATACTCGACAGAATCTTTTAAAATATGTCTATAGGTTTCAAAATCAACAAGGCTCTCATGGGCGGCTATAGCATATATGTTTGTTGGAATGCTTGAAGTAAATTGGCCATACTTCTCCATAAACTCTGCATAGTGTGAGTTGCAGGCATCACGAGTAGATTGAGAACGAGGATAGTGAAATCCTCTGTGTAATCGCGCAGGAATTGCACCTGATGCTCCTGCAAAAATTGAGTCTTTTATTTCATGGACTTCGACGTCGTAACCCGATTCTAGCAGTGATTTTGCCAAATGACATCCATACCACCCTGCTCCAATAATCTTAATTTTCATATTCTCTAAAGTTAAGCGACGAAATTTACAATAACCATTGTATGTTATTAATATGAAAATTCAAACTCCCAGAATTATCTTTCAAGAATCTGAACTGACTTCGTTCACTTCTAAGTAAGGAGATTTTGTACTATGTTAATAGAATTATTTTGTTCATCACTTCGACTCTTTCAAGTGAATCTAAAATAAAAAGCGACGGAGCCATATAGCCGCATCGCCTTTAAGAGTGAATAGCACAATTTATTTGATAGTCACTTACTCCACTTGGAGACACAGGGTATCTTTGACCGATCGCAGCGATCGGCATATTTACGAGCAATGTCTGTAACCTCCTCCATCAGACCTTCACTGAGAATGATTGGCTCAAGACCCAAATCCAAAAAGCGATCATTGGTTACGTGCAACTCGTTCTCATCAGCCTCGTTGCGAGGGTTGTCGAGATACTCAATCTTCGCACCAGTGCGCTCACAAATCATCTTGGCCAAATCACGAACACAGTGAGTTTCG
>Ga0136601_1000491_pt1 | contig 16740 bp, 16 predicted proteins | sample AntRauMFilla2699_FD_181020 | JGI IMG/M metagenome (GOLD analysis project Ga0136601, IMG submission 181020) | Saline lake microbial communities from Rauer Islands, Antarctica - Metagenome Filla 2 #699 | ecosystem: Environmental > Aquatic > Non-marine Saline and Alkaline > Saline | place... | reverse complement strand
TGTCGGAGTTAATAATGAACCTGACAAAACCTGTTAGTCTTTTCCTAAATCACGATATCTAGAAAAAACCTCAATGGGAGGTTTTTTCTTTTATAAAAGTTCGAACATCATCCCAGACGTCCAGCAAGGTTGTGCTAGCACGATATACGTGTTATAAAAAATAGTACATAATAAATAACACTCATTTTAGTGTTATTTTTTACATAAGTAAGCAGTCTATATAATCTGTAAGCATATGGAACAACAAACCTATTCCAACAACTTTAATCCATTTATTTGGAATAAAGAGAAAGAGAGCATAAATAACGATTGCATAAGGTGTATGCAAGAAGTGAAATCCAATACTACATCTATCTGGATCAAAGATTGGATTTGCAAACAGGTGGTCTATATCAACAAGCATGGTGGCAATCATTACTAGCCAAGCTTTTTTCCATATTTCTCTAAAAAATACAAAAGCTAAAAAAGCAGGAAATATTAGGTGTAGTGAATAGTGTATATATGTCTGATATTGAGCTAGTAATTCAATCATAAAATTATCATATTCTTTTATATTATATAAAACAATTATTTATTTAAATATTATCTGGAAAGCTCGATTTCGAATTAATTTAAGCAAGAGGTAAAAATTGTCTTTTATACTAAAAAAATATATTATAGTTCTTATGAAAAAGAAATTAGAACTCTTAAAAAATTTCTTAAGCAAAGATAATAAAATGTCTTCTTTTTTTGGTTTTCATTCAAAACAAAGAAAACCTATAAATTTTTTGAATTACATAAAAAATAATAACTTTATTGCATACGCTATTATTTTAGGCGTTTTTCTGACTCCATTTTTTGTTCATGATTCTCATTCTCACAATCATACTCACGATAACCATAATCATTTACATGGCATCTATTCTCACTCACACCCTCACACCCACACTCATTCTGAAAATATAGTAACTTCAGATACTTCTACTACTAAAAAGATTACTAAAAAAGAAATAAATCCAGTATATATTGCTGGGGTTTTACTTTTTAAAAATGAAATTATTTATGGATCTCATGATACCTCTCTTTCATATATCCATGATTCGTCATATGGTTCTTTTTATAAAACACCCCTCTATCTGAAAAATAAAATTCTACGTATTTAGAATATAAAATATTTTTATTTATTATTTTAACTTTAACCTAACTAAATTATATTTTATATGAACAAAAAAATTATTATTCCTATTATACTTATAGCAATAGGAGCATTTATTTATTATCAAACCTCACAAACTAAAACAACTAATACTGAAATTATAAGCACCTCAGATACTAGCGTAACTGACGCTGTTCATGATCATTCTGCTTCCGCAAAAGATGCTATTTCAGCTGGAACAAGAATAATTGTAAAAAATGACCTATTCCAAACTGGAAATCAGACAATTTCTTTTGATCTCTATGCTAAAAATGGAAATGTAATAAGCAATACTGATCTAAATATTGTTCACGAAAAAAAGATGCATGCTATTATTGCTTCTTCAGATTTTTCTGATTATCAACATGTACATCCTGAATTTAAAGAAGGATCATGGCAAATGCCAGTAACCCTGATGAATAATACAATGTATCAGGTATATATTGATATAAGTTCTGACGCTGGTGGACAAGAAACTCTTCGTTTTCCAATAAATGTAGGTGACCCTCAATTTTCATCAAAAGTATCTCAACGAGAAATAATATTAACACAAGATGCTATAAGCGTAGAATTAGTATCAAATAATGAATTTATGGCTGGTAAGGATATCCTGATTAGCTTTAATATTTCTCAAGATGGTAAATCTATTATTCCTGAAAATTATCTCGGAAAAAAAGTACATGTTGTAGCACTTGGTAATGATCCTAATACATATGTTCATGGACATCCAATTGATAATGAAAATGAAGATATCACAGTTGCCCTTAATTTTAACAAAGGTGGAATACATACTTTGTTTGTTGAATTACAAGTAATGGGCGTAGTACGAATATTTCCATTTACAGTATTTATAGCAGATGCATTAAATACACATGACGAAAGTGTCCCACACTCACATTAAAAAAAAATTGAAAAAGAAATCTTAATACAGATTGTCTTTTTAATACATTACTTATTTATTTAAATTAAAAAATATGAACAAAAAAATAGATTCTCATACTAAAAAATCTTTTAGTGATATGAGAAAATTTTTACGAAATCCGAAAGTACTCTTAGGTATTATTTCTCTTGTTGTAATTGGTTCGAGTGTAACTATTGCTTTTGCTGGTCCAGGGCATGGGAATATTGAACCAGTTAAAGAACAGCGATCAGAAAAAGTACTTTTAAGAGAAGTTGGTGACACTGATATAGATTTTATATCTCAAGAAGGTCTGAGTAGTTTTTTCGGTGAAATAACGTCAACCGATATATCATTAATACATTCAACAAGAGAAGGCTCATTAGCTTCTTGGAGAGTGTCGGTTGGCGAAAAAGTTTTTACTGGTCAAACATTAGGTACATTAAATACTAGTACAGGCGTTGTATCTATTGTATCAAACACAACAGGTAGTATTGCAAGTATTAATAAGAATGTTGGTGATTACGTAGTAGTCTCTGATAAAATTGGACTTATCATCAAAGAAAATCCTCAAAAGATTGTAAGATTCACTATCCCATCATCATGGAAAAATATTAAAGTAGGAGATACTTTAGATATTTCATGGAAACCTGAATTCACCCCTGGAAATGCAAATATTACAGGTATCAGTTCAGTAATTAATGAAAAAGGCGGTTATCAAGCAGAAGCACTGATTTCACCAGAAACAGTATTTCCGATTGGAGCATCAATTCAAATCATCCCTCAAAATTCTAAAAAGGGAGTTTTTGCTCAACGCAAAGCTATTGTATTTGTTGGTACAACACCTTACGTTTGGCTAGTAACAGAAGACAATATTTTAAGAAAACAAGAAATAACAGTAGGACGACTTCTTGGGGAATATGTTGAAATACTTACAGGAATGGAAAGAGGATTTTCATATCTTACTATTTTGGACTCCTCAGTTGTGTTGGAAAATGGTATGCCAATTTCTGAACTTATTAAAAAAGACGAAATAGTCGAAATTTCTGATAACTCTCACGATGAAAGTGTTCCACATTCTCATTAATACTAAAAAATATGTTTAAAAAAATATTAGAATGGTCAACTTTTAATAAAGGAAAAACCCTTCTTCTTTTAGGATTAATATCTATTATAAGTCTCGTTGCAGGTCTTAATATGGATATTGATGTTCTTCCTGATATTAATAAACCAACAGTTGCTGTATTTGCAGATGCTGATGGTTTCGCACCAGAGGAGATGGAAAAATTAATATTAACACCACTTGAAAATGCAATACTTGGAACCCCTGGGGTAGAACGTGTTCGCGGGGTAGCATCCTTTGGTTTAGCTATTGTTAATTCAGAATTTTCTTTTGGAAGTGATATTAATCTTAATAGACAGCTTATACAAGAAAGAATAGATCAAGTTTCATTACCTGATGGAGTTCATGTCTCTATTGGACCGACAAGTTCTATTTTAGGTGAAATAATGTGGATAGGAATTACGTCAGATGATCCTAATACAAGTGACATAAGAAATTATGCTGATTCGATACTTCGACCCAGTATTCTTAAAACAGATGGTATTTCAGACGTTATTGTTATGGGTGGAGATGTTCTTGAATGGCAAGTACGTTTAAATGCAGACGCAATGACAAGATTAGGAATATCACAACAAATGGTAAATGACGTGTTGTATTCAAATCTTATTAATACATCAGGTGGATTATTAACTCAACAAGATAAGGAATATCCTATTCGGGTATTTGTATCACCAGAATCTTTCGATGAATTACAAATATTAAGTATTCAAACAAATTCTGGGTATGTGAGACTTGGTGAAATTGCATCCTTTGTTAAGGGAGCAAGTCAAGTAAGAGGGACAGCATCAATTGATGGTAATCAAGGTATAGTTTTGCGTATATTTAAACAACCTGATGCTGAAACACTAGTAGTAACTAAATCAATTGATACGCTTGTAGCAGAATTACAGAAAACAGCACCTGAAGGAACTATTTTGAAGACTGATTTATTTAGACAAGAATGGTTTATTACAGCTGGTCTTGATAATGTAATTACTACTCTTATAGGAGCTTTGGTCTTGGTGGCAATTATAGTATTTCTCTTTTTAGCAAGATGGCGTCCAACTCTCATCACGCTACTTGTTTTTCCTGTATCTTTAGCTATTACCATACTTATTTTTTACCTATTAAAGCTTTCGATAAATGTTATGACTCTTGGTGGAATAGCTATTGCTATTGGAGAGCTTGTTGATGATGCTGTGGTAAGTGTAGAAAATATTACACAGCGATTGAAAGGAAAAAATTTAACAGGAAAGGATAGATTATTATCTATAATAGATTCTGTTATAGAAATGAGAGGTCCGATTACTTACTCAACTATTTTGGTAGTTCTTGTATTTATTCCTACATTTTTCCTACCAGGAGTTGAGGGGAAATTACTTTCATCACTTGGTATTGCCTATATTGTTTCTTTGTTTGCATCGCTTGTTGTTTCATTAACACTGACACCAGCACTATCAGCTTTTCTATTGAAAGATGGAGATGTGGAAAGTAAAACACCTCGGATAAGAATATGGATAGAAGAAAAAATAGAAATAATCTTGAAAAAATTATTTGCTTTTTGGAAACAAATAGCTATTGTCTTTCTTTTGGTAATAGTTGCGACAGGGGTTCTATATGTCGTTGCTGGTAAGGAAGGAATTCCAGCATTTAATGAAGATTCATTAACTATTAGTGTTGTTTTACCAAACGGAACAGGTCTTGAAACAACAAATTTATACTCTCAAAACCTTGGTGATGAAATAAAATCCTTACCCTTCGTTTCGCGAGTAAGTCATATCACTGGGCGTGCTGAAGCAGATCCACATGACAGTGGATCAAATATAAGTGAAGTACAAGTTGTGTTCAATCCAGATTCAGCAAAACAAATAAATAAATATATTCCACAAATTCAAGAAATCTTGAACAAATATCAAGGTGCTCAATATTTTGTTGGTAAACCAATTACCCATAGGGTAGAAGAGCTTTTATCTGGTGTACGAGCACCTATTGTAGTTAAACTTTATGGAGAAGACATAGATTCATTAAGATCTTATGGTGACACTATAGTTTCTCTGTTGGAAAATATTGATGGAGTTACTAATCCTCAGCTTTCTCGGGATGTTAAGGTTCCTGAAATTCATATTTATCCAGACTCACAAGCTTTAGCAAAACAAGGATCTTCTGCAGGAGCTTTGGGTCAAGAAATAGAATCAGGATTCATCGGGAATAGAGTTGGCGAAGTGGTAGATGGATTAGGTAGAATTCCTGTTGTAACATTATTAGACAATGAGAGTAGAAATTCATTTGCAGGACTTAGAGATACTACCTTTAGTCAGATGAATACCTCTATAGGAAATGTATCTGCAATAGAGATCTCTGAAGGAAGAAGTAGAATCAGTCACGAAGGAGGTAAACGTGTCGTAATTGTTAGTGCAAACTATGAGGGTAAAGATGTTGTCGGTGCTGTGGAAACGCTTAAAACAAGTCTTGAATCACAAATACAACCTGAAGATATTCTTATATCATATGAGGGTACCTATCAAAGTCAAAAAGAGAATAGTTTGCGTCTAGCATTAATGTTTATGGTTGTTATTATTCTCATTGCTTCAATGCTTTATTATGAGTTTAAATCATGGATATCTGTTGGATTAATTATGTTAAACATTCCTGTAGCTATCTTTGGAGGTCTAGTCTTTGTATATCTGTATGGTGGAACTATAAACCTAGCTCATTTGGTTGGATTTATATCTCTTGCAGGATTAGTATCTAGAAATGGAATACTACTCATCTCAAGGGTACAAAGTTTGGCTATAGAGCAAAGTAAAGTATTTGATAAAAATATAATAGTCCAAGCAGTTAAAGAACGTGCTGTTCCAATACTTATAACAACACTTACGAGTGCACTTGCCTTGTTACCACTTATGCTTAATGGTGATGCACCTGGTAAAGAGTTCTTGCATCCAATAGCTGTTGTAGGTATTGGAGGATTAATAACGTCGACATTGACCTCATTATTCTTTATGCCTGTGTTATTAGAAAAATTTGGAAAAAAGAGTAAAAAAATTAAAAATTAAAATTATTCTTGTAAAGAATAACAAAAAAGAACTACCTAGTAGTTCTTTTTTGTTATTCCAACCCCAACTCCTTATCTCTCAAAACAATCTTCCCATTCAAACACCCCAACAACTCACGTTTCTCATCAATGCTTCCTTCTTTCAAAATAAACTTTGCATAATTCTGAATATCAATAGAACTAACACTAATCTCTTGCTCGATACCTAGCAGTAATTGATTAAACTTCTTGATTCGTGATACTTCTTCTTTGATCTTGTTTCTCATACTTTTTTCTGAAATCTTAACTTTTTCAATCAATTTCTGAAATTGTTTTATGAGATCTTTTTCATTGATATAGCTACCCTTACAGTTCCTATCCTTACTTCTGGTACATCCATAATAGACATGTCGATTTACACCTCCATTTTTGAGTTTCTTGAACTTCTCGTCGGCGGAGATACCAGAGCCACACATTCCGCAGTTCATTAATTTGGTGAATGCGAATTCTTTGTTTTCAACTCGCAAGATATTGCTTTTCACTTGATCTTGTACGAGATTGTATAATTCCTTTGTAATGAGTGGCTTATGCTTTCCTGTATACCAATTACCACTCTTCTTTGGATATTCAAAAACACCATAGTAAAAGGTGTTTTCTAATATTAAATAGATATTACTGAGTGAGAGGTTTTTGTTTCCACGAGCTGTCTTGAAATTCATATCAAACTTCAACCAGTTATATATCTTTCTTCCTGACCATTTCTCATAGGCTACTTTCTCAAATATTTGTGTAATGATATGTCCTCGTTCTGGATCAATTATGACTTCTCCTTTCTTATCCATCATCTTTTGGTTCAGATATCCTGTAGGTGCTACTGACGGCCATAGTCCCATTTCAACTCGTGTTCGTAATCCTCGTTTTACGTTAATACTCTTGTTATCATTCTCAAGCTTTGCTTGAGAACACAAAATCATTAACAAGAACTTTTCATTTGGTGAGTTCTTGAAATTCTGACCATAGGTTCTAATGTCTTGTAACTTACCTTCATCCATGAGATCTACCAGTGAACCAAGATCTCCAGCATTACGACTTAACCTATCAGGTGCCCAAGTGAGTATTCCTGTACATCTACCACTTTGTAAATCATTGAGTATTTCAAGAAATACAGGTCGCTTACCTGAGTCTTTTGCTGAATGTGATTCTCGTCTGATATCTATGATATTCAGATTATCTCGTTTTGCTATTTGCCTCATCTCTTTTACTTGTGAATCTATCGAGAGAGCTTGTTTTTATCACTCTCGGTAGATTTACGAGCATAGAGGACATAGTTGATATCTTTTTGAATAACGACGGGTGCAGTACCTATTTGAGCGTTAGTTAATCTATTCATACATACATTATGTCGCAATGTGGATGTTTGCTAAGTGAGGACGAGAGGGTTTGTTGGCAACTAAAAAGTTACATTACACTGTAACGTAACACCTCGTATATGTGTAACTTTTGTAACTTTTTGAAAAAGCTGTACCAGTGTCACTTTTGTCACTTTTTGTTATGATTAATATATGAGTTTTTCAGTAAAGGCAGATTTTTTTTGTATGTTTAAGACAGGAGATAATATCAATTATAATCTTGATATCCTTACATATTTTTATGAGCTATATAACAAAGAAGGTAATCTAAAAAAAGAATTGTTACTTAAACCAATTATAATTACTAATATATCTATAATAGAAGCCGTACTATACGATTTCTATAAGAGAATGAATGCTAACGTTAATGAGGGAGTAAGTAATATTACTGACGATATTCTTAGCGATGTAAGAAGTAAACATATTGATAAATTTGCTAAGTACATAGACTCAGCAAAAAAGCATGATTTGTTTGATATTTCTCATACAAATTTCTATAAAAAACTACATGACTTAAAATCAATAAGAAATAGAATTCATATACAAAATGAAAAATTTGAACCTCCGCAAAACGAGGCTTTTGTATTTGATGAGAAAGCAAAAGAGCTTTCAGAAAAATGTCTTGAGTTTGTGGTTAAGACTATGGATAAAAAGTATAAAAGACCTTCATATTTACACGGAAATGTTGATGATATGAATTTTCCTTGGGGTGAAAAATTCTCTAATATGTAGCTGCTCAGGATGGGTCTGAAATGAAATTTTATCTTTAATAAATATGCCTTGCAGGGCTTGGTTGTGGAGGGTTCTAGCTCGACACGGCCAGCAGCGTTGTGACCCCGACCGGGATCACAATATAAGCTATATTTTATAACACGTTCTCATGATGAGTCATGGGCTCGAACTCGAATTTTTGGTTCGATACCTAGAAAGTAGTATGTAGTAAAAAACATATGCTCAAATGAAAAAACTAGTTATCTTGGATAACTAGTTTTTTATTTAATTTTTTAAATAAAAGATGTGTACCAACACATCCAAGGACACCACCTAAGACAAAAGGTTTTGTTTCTTTCATTACCTCTAACAAAAAGGTATTCATTGTAAATATTAATAACAGGATAACAAAAACAAAGAATATAAAATGTTTTATCGAGTTACTCAAAGTATAAAGCAATACAAGATCGAAAATAATATGTAGACCATGTCCTAATACCATACCCATTCCATCATGCCCTATATGCTCAATCATATGAGGTAATTCTAAAACCATATGTAAAACAATAAATAATGTGGCAAGAGTTTTATACTTACTTTGATGTGCAATTACGGCAAATAGTAATCCTGATATAAGAATACCTACTGTTATGGTAGAAAGAGGTATTTCAAATATATGAGGTAAGAGCAAAACAAGATAGATACTTAGAAATATCTTGATAAACAGTATTCGTATATTCATATTTATTTTTTTTGAATTTACCCAAGGATAAGCTAAATGCAAATAAATGCAATTTATTTGCATTTATTTAAAATTTATATATTATAAGAATTATGATTTTAGGATTTTTGGGAAAAGGAGGTAGCGGTAAATCCTCGGTAGCAACTCAAGTAACACTTTATTTACATTCGCTAAATAAAGAAGTTTTAGCGATAGACGCAGATCACAATATGGATTTAGTATACAATATTTTTAACGGTAATATTCCTAAAAATTTTCCATACTTTGGATCATCAATAAATGATATTAGCAAATATATTGGTCTTAATAGTGATGAAAGATATGACCAGGTATTTTTAAAAAATAACACAAAAAGATTTAAGTTAAATCCAATTGATTCAATAACAAAAGAATTCAGTATAGTAAACAATACCGGAATAAGACTTATGGCTGCGGGGCCGCAAACGAACAACATTCTCTATGGCCAATCATGTAGCCACAGCCTTACAACACCTCTTAAAATTTACTTACCGCTATTAGAACTAGATAAGAATCAATTCGTTATTGTTGATGAAAAAGCAGGAGCTGATGGGGTCAGTACTGGAATAGTAACAGGTATTGATGTTGGTGTTATTCTGTGTGAGCCAGCATTACATAGTATTAAGACAGCTCTACAAATAGCAGAATTAATGGATTTCTACGGTACTCCCTATATTTTTGTTGCTAACAAGATTCAAACCAATGAAGACAAGGATTTTGTCACAGAAACTCTCGGAAAAGAACCAGCATGTTATTTACGAGAAAGTAATAATATCAAACGTAATCCAGGAGCAATTGTTCACGAATGGTTATATCAAATGGAAACTATTCTTTCTCATTCGATGAATGATAATAAAAATAACCGACATGAACGTACTCAGATGAAATTTGAAAGAAATAAAAAGTTTGAAAATTAATAATAAATGTTCTCGGCTGTAGGTTTTAGTAATTTCTTTGAGAATTCTTACTAATATCTACAGGCGGGGATATTCTCGTCAATTCTTTAAAAAATAAAATATGTCATACAACACAGCAGGAGTGCTTGAAGCACACGGAATTTTAAATGAGGATTATTCTAAATTACCCCAAGAAAAAAAAGAGGAACTATTTTATGAAGCATTGAAAAATGAGCTTCCAAAAGGTTTGAATTTTCTTGAAAATCAGATTGCACGCTTTAAAAAAGGCGAACGCGATCTTAAAACAGACCGTTTAATGAATTCAGAAGACCCTCATTCAGAAACAGGTCAACAAGTTATCAGACTTTTGTTTGATATTCCAAGACAAGTTATAGCCAAGCGACATAATGTTGCAATTGGTGGTTATAACTGTTGCAGTCCTGTTATCGCATGGACAACTTCTAAGCTTAATATGAGTTTAGAAGAACAATTTAAATTACAATCAACACCAGATTGTTAAAGGTGTAAATCCTATAATACTAAAAACCTTCAACATAAAGTTGTAGGTTTTTTTACTAAGGTTAAGCAAAGACCGTCCTTGCTTAACCCGGAAGAGAATGGAAAGATTGAGAGGTTTCATCGAACGCTCAACGAGAAGTGTTTACGGTTTGGATTTCATCCAAACCTGAGTCACGATGAGTTTCAATACAAACTGAATCTCTTTTTGTATTACTACAATTTCAGGAGAAAACATCGAGGGTTGGGAATGGAAGGGGTTATACCCTTCAAAGGTTAGAAAAGTTATCCAGTGTAAACTTGACGCTGCAATGCTACAAATTTTGGCAACAAAAAACAGACATGTTTTTGTTATATGTCTGCATGGGGTACGGATCAATGAGAGGTTTTTTCTTTTACAAAAGTTTGAAGATAATCAGGATACAGCACCAGATTAAACAGCTTTTGCGATCCCACTATATGTTATTTAATTATGGTAGGCAGCTAATAAATCCGAAGAACTGCGTATCTTTCCTCCATGTCCAATATTAAATTCCATTTTAATGTGGTTTTCATTACAAAAAATAAATTCTGGAATATCATCTGCAAAACGGTCGCCACCATTAGCAAACACATCAGGCATGACTTCAGCCAGTGAGCCGCAAACGCTACGGTCGATATCGTCAGCAGAATGTTTGGTAATGATAACTTTGTCTACAAATTCGAATGCCTCTATTATTTCTTTGCGGTCATTTTCATGCATAAAAAATTTATCTTTTTTGTTTCCAACCAGTTATTATTATTAATAATAACGACGAGTCGATCCCCAAGTTTCTTGGCTTCTTTTAGATAGCGTACGTGACCAATATGAATAGGATCAAATCCTCCGGATACCGCAACAGTTGTGATAGTTTTTTGCATATTTTTTTATAGATTATGATATTAATAGTATGTTATCCACGATTTTTTTCTATTACAAGTAAAGTATATCAAGTTTTGGTATACTAAGCACATGAAAAAATACGATACCCTTATTTTTGATCTTGATGGAACATTGACCGTGTCCAAACAGCCCTTGGATGATCAGACGGCAACACTTCTGTCGGAGACTACTCATCAGCTGAATGTGGTGATAATTACAGGGGGGCATTTTGACCAAATCAAACTCCAAGTGATTAATCAATTGAATTCAAGCATTAATTTGGAGAATTTCTATATATTACCAACCAGCGGTTCGAGTATGCGAAAATATAATACACAAAAGGATTTTTGGGACATTGTGTATGATAATCAGTTAACTGAGGATCAAAAAAAGCGTATTATATTAAGCTTAGAAAATGCACTCGAACGAGCTTCATTTACTATTGACCCAAATATTATTATTGGTGAACAGATAGAAGATAGAAATTCGCAGATTACATTATCTGCATTAGGGCAAAAACAGTTACCTGAAGTAAAGGCTCTATGGGATCCAGCCCAAGAAAAAAGACGTGAGTTAATTACCTATATGGCAGATTTAGAAGATGAGTTTGATGTAAGATTTGGAGGTGGAACCTCTATTGATATAACATTAAAAGGTATTGACAAGGAGTATGGTATTCGCCAGTTTTATAAACATACACATTTTAAAATAGAAAATGGATTGTTTGTGGGGGATCAAATTGTTCCGGGTGGAAACGATTTTGCTGCTACAAAAACAGGAATTGATACGCGTAAAACGACAGGACCAGGAAAAACCATAGAAATTATTAATTCTGTACTTATTAAGCATAACTAATCTACGATAATATAATGATATGAAACCATCAGAGCTAACAATTAAACCATGGGGCGAATTTAGGCAGTTTACCTTGAATCAAGAATCTACCATTAAAACCCTAACCATAAACTTTGGAGAGATTTTGTCTCTACAAACACATACGACCCGTGAAGAATATTGGTATGTATTAGAAGGGCATCCAAAGATCACCTTGGGTAATGAAGTCTTTGACGCATCACCAGGTCAAGAGATTTTTGTGACACAAGGTCAAAAACATCGCATTGCAGCTTCACTAGATACCGTTGTTATTTTAGAAATAGCCTATGGTCATTTTGATGAAGAAGATATTGTTCGCTTGGAAGATAAATATAACCGTAGTTAAGTTTAATTATTATAATGTTTAAAAAAAATATTTTACAATTTATTTCATGGTGTAAAAGTCTTTTTACTAAAAAAAATAAAAAGATTTCTTTAGTACTAGATATTATTGGAACAGCTCGTTTCGGAGATCAAATTTACTTTTTTTTGAGAGAAGGGAATAATGTTTTTTTAATTTCTAATACAAAGACTCGTATATATCGCCAAAAGATAGAATTTTCATCAAAAATTGAGAAATATGTATCAACAATGAGAGATCTTGACGCTGTTACTTTACCTCACGGGCAACATGCTCTGGTGTGTACCATTGAATTTGATAAGGAATATAAAACACTCTATCTTGTTTCAGAGGATACAGTTCTTTTTAATGTATCTTCTATGGTGCACAGCCCTAACGGAGCTCCTACAAAAATTGTTGCCCATGGAGACAATAATATTACCCTTATGACTTCTATAAATGGAGAGATCTGTCACCGACATTTGGATTTAGAAAATAAAGAGATTGAATATCACGACACAACATTAACGCCACGACATGATTCTTTTGACCATAGTCCGCTACGTGTAGTAAGTTCTTTCAGTATCCCTGATGGAATTTTTGTACTTTATGATAGTTCATATGAGATGAGAGGTTTTAAAACTCATCGTTTTGGGGTCGCATTGTTGGCTCATGGTGACCCAGGACATACGCATTGGCGTGCATTTTTTGATGAAGTTCCGTTTTGGGATCATTTTGTAAGTAAAAAAGAAGGAGATTTTCTTGATATTTCTGCTCTAGGCGCGTATCTTGACAAGGACATGATCAAGGTCTATTTCTATGATCAAAATAAAAAAGATATCTATACTCTTGATTTACATGAACCCTATGCACGACGGAATCCGAATCCAGAAAAAGCACTCTTGAAAAAATACGTTAATAATCCAATTATAAAACCAAACCTGAATAATAATTGGGAAAATCATACAACGTTTAACCCAACAGCTATTCAGATTAATAATGAAACCCATTTACTATATCGAGCAGAAGGTTCCGCAGGGTTATCAGTTATAGGATACGGAAAAAGTCATAACGGTGTTACTTTTGATCGTTTGGCTGACCCGATCTACCTCCCGCGTACAAATTTTGAAGGCGTTGGTGTATCGAATGAAATTAAGCAGTTATACATCAGAGGTAGTTATAAATCTGGGTATAATCACTATCAGGTTGATCAAAACAACACCACTTCTTATGAATGGCATGGCGTTGAAGATCCACGTATTACCGAATTAGAGGGTCGTTTATATATGATCTACGCAGCATATAATGGATATCAAATGGCCCGTCCTGCAATTACCTCAATAGCTAAAGAAGATTTTTTGAATGGTAACTGGAATTGGAGTACACCACAGCCAATGACTGACGTTCCTCAATATCACGGACAAGGAAATAAAAATGTTGTGCTGCATCCAGAAAGAGTAAATGGAAAATTTATGTTGTACCACAGAATGTGGCCACATATTCGTATTGATTTTGTTGATGATTTGGAATTTGGACCAGGGATAAAATATCTTAAGGAAATTAATAGAATTGAATCACGAGGAGACTCATGGGACAGTCATAAAATTGCAGTTGCTGCAGCTCCAATACGAATTAAAGAAGGATGGCTTCTTATCTACCAAGGAGCTGGATCAAACGATAGAAGGTATAAGGTAGGTGCAATGATATTAAGTTACAATGACCCTACAAAGGTTCTGTATCGAAGTAATTACCCAATTATGATACCAGGCGAATGGTACGAAAATGAGCATAAATTTGGTGTCTGCTATCCATGTGGCGCAATAGTAAGAGATAATATTTTGAACGTGTACTATGGAGGCTCAGATAAATATGTCTGTGTTGCACAATCTCCGTTAAGCGAATTCGTGGAGAAATTAAAACAAGATCCATATATCAAACCAACATTACAAAAATATAAAAATATAAACGACTTATGTACATAACTAAACGATCAGATCACAATCCATTTATACGACCCAATGAAGAAAAACACTGGATGTCATATGCAACATTCAATTGGTCCCCATGGTATGACAAAGAATCTCATACTATTCATGCATTATATAGAGCTATGACAAAACCAGACCTATTATCAAAAGGTCCAGCCTTTAGCATGTCGTCTATTGGGTATACTTTTAGTAAAGACGAAGAACACTTTACTGATCATACACAATTGATTTTTCCAGAACATGAGTGGGAACGATATGGATGTGAGGACCCGCGAGTAACAAAAATAGATGATACCTACTATATTTTTTATACGGCTCTCTCTACTTATCCATTTGCAGCTGACGGCATCAAGGTTGCCGTTGCAACAACAAAAGATTTTAAAACAATAGATGAAAAAAAACTTGTAACACCTTTTAATGCAAAGGCCATGACTTTTTTTCCTAAAAAAATTAATGGTAAATTCACTGCATTATTGACGGTTGATCCAGACTTACCACCATCAAAAATTGCCTTTATTCAATTCGATACCGAGGAACAGATTTGGGATCAGGGATACTGGCACGACTGGTATGCAAATATTGATGACCATATTTTTGATCCACGTAAAAATGAAAACGACCACTGCGAGATTGGTGCCTCACCTGTGTGGACACCTGAAGGATGGTTATTGGTATACTCTCATATTCAAAATTATTTCGAAGAAGACGGACGAATTTTTGGAATTGAGGCCTTATTACTTGACCATAATGATCCAAAGAAAATTATAGGGAGAACGACTGGTCCGATTCTTGTTCCAGAAAAAATTTATGAAAAAGAAGGACAATTTAAAAATATCGCTTTTCCATCAGGAGCGTTGATTCATGATGATAGATTAGATATTTATTATGGTGGAGCTGATTCTGTTTGTTGCATGGCAACGGTAAATCTAGAGCATCTGCTTGGTAGTATGGATATTCAAAAACGAAAGGAAACAATGGTTCGTTATAAAAATAATCCAATTCTTAAACCAATCCCGGAACACGAATGGGAAGGCAAGCTGGTTTTCAATCCGACGACGGTTGATATCGGTGAGAAAACTTATATTATATACCGTGCTATGTCAGAGGATAACACCTCCTACATGGGAGCGGCTTTGACGACAGATGGCTACACTATTGACGAGCGATTTCCAGAACCTATTTATATTCCACGAATGGATTTTGAACTCAAGAAATCACATCCTACAGGAAACTCCGGTTGTGAGGATGGGCGAGCTACTATTATTGATGATACCTTGTATATGTTCTATACCGCCTATAATGGTGTCGATGTACCAAAAGTAGCTTATTCATCAATTTCGTTAGCTGATTTTGAGGATCGAAAGTGGGAAGAGTGGTCAATACCACAACTAGTAACACCAGAGACTGTTGATGATAAAGATGCTTGTTTATTAGCAGAAAAAATAAAAGATGAATATATGGTATTCCATCGAGTTGCAAATCATATATGTATGGATACCGTTCCTTCTCTAGACTTTTCAAAAAATAGAATAAATAAATGTATTCCTTTGATTGGTCCACGTCATGGTATGTGGGACGGTCTCAAGGTAGGAATTGCAGGTCCACCGATTAAGACTAAGGAAGGGTGGTTATTGCTCTATCATGGAGTATCAAATGATAAATATTATCGTGTGGGAGCATTATTAATGGAATTAGAAAATCCAGGAAATATCATTGGACGAACGTCAGATTTTATTCTTGAACCAGAAGATAAATGGGAACTAGAGGGGGAAATCAATCGCGTTGTCTTTCCTTGTGGAGCTTCCGTGCGAGGTGATGATCTGTTTATCTATTATGGTGGCGCAGATACCGTTGTTGGGGTAGTAACGACCAAATTATCAAAACTACTAGAAATACTGACTTGGCAGAGAGATTCGAATGATTGGTCATAAAAAGTGACTGAAGCTTATGTATAGCATTTTAAAAAATAGTTAAATTATGAATTTATTAGGTTGAGGTTCGAATACAATCTGGGCAACAAGAGAAATTACCTCAAAAGAGGTATTTTCTATTTCAAAACAAAAGCCTATGTAGATATTGAATTATTAAAAAACAGTTGCACCCATTTTTACCTTTTGCTATACTAAACCCATGAACAT